>ENA-OOPK01000002-OOPK01000002.1-human-oral-metagenome-genome-assembly--contig:-NODE-2-length-24806-cov-238.869808_pt1 | contig 24806 bp, 24 predicted proteins | sample MGYA00245262_ERZ501133 | MGnify/ENA primary metagenome ERZ501133 (study PRJEB25959, sample SAMN05335003) | human oral metagenome | host: human-associated | place: USA: California | collected...
GAAAAAGGGTACGATAAATTGATCATTATGATGACAGCCAAGGCTCAGGATGTTGACAAGATAGAAGCTTACAACTTTGGTGTATCTGATTATATTACCAAGCCATTTAACATGGATGTGCTGGTGGCAATGATTGACAGTAAGATCAAGTTTTCTCTGAACAACGAAAAAACGGAATCGTATCGTTTCGCCAATATGGAACACCTGCCCAACACTCATTTATTGATCAGGGATAACCGCAAAATTGAGCTTACTATTTTAGAAAACCGGATATTGCTTTATTTTCTGAAAAATAAGAACAAAGTGATCAATCGGGAAGAGCTGATGATGGAAGTTTGGGGTTACAATGCCGATGTAAATACGCGCACCCTGGATATGCACATTGTACGTCTGCGTAAAAAAATCGAGACTAATGCCGATTCGCCACAATACCTGCAAACGGTAAGGGGAATAGGGTATAAGTTTGTGTATAACCAGTAGGCACCTAATCCCTTGAAGGGGACCTTATGTGCTAATAAGTGGGTTTACATAATTTATGGTTGATTATTATCTAAGTAGCTTAATATGAGTAAATTGCGTTGGTTTTGTTGCCATTTAATGGGTTTACATGTAAACTATAGCATTCCGGTATATATTGGCCACAATAAAATCGCTATAAAAAGTCCTTTCATCTACCACAGTATAGCTATTCGAGATAAAACATGTTTTTATTTCGGGTAGTTTACCTGCCTCAATACCACAAATCAACCTGAAAAAAACGAACATGCTTTTCAGTAAGAACTGCTGCCACAACTTGCCGGTAAGCTGAAAATCGGCATTGAGCCACAGGGCTTCCGGTTTTAGTGAGGTATGTATATGAGTAAATACCGTCTTTAATGTTTGTTCTGTGAAATTATCAAACAGAAAAGGGGTTATCACCACGTCAAAACCGGGCGTTAAGTTTACCTGTTCAATTTCGTTTTGAATATAAACGATCTCATTACCCCCAATGTCTCTTTTTTCCGATAAGTCCATCATTGCCGCGGCAACTTCCACATAAGTAATTAGCAAACCTGAGGGATGTATTTTTGTAAGCTCTTCCAATATCCAACCAGTACCGCCACCAACAATAAGCACCCGGGAGCCCGGCTTAATAAAGCTGAGCAGATATAACTGGGCGTTCACCAGCGAATTGCCATATACCAAACGGGAAAGGCGGTCATAAAACCAGGCTGAATTATTAAAGTTAGCCGCCATAACTTAATGGCCAAAAAGGAATCGGAATGCCATCAATACTACATATTGTAATATGAGCACACCGTCCATAAAAAAGAAATAGTAATACTCATCTTTTTCCCATGCCGATTTAAATATAAGCCAGCCTGTTAAAATAACGGTAACGGTTAAGGCCCAAAAATCGGTACTAAAGCCATTGGCCCTGAACAGAAACAACAAAATGACATAGCCTGCCAACAAAACCTGGCAAAACAGGTAAGCGTTTTTTTCGCCCCAGGCAACCGGGATGGTTTTTAAACCTTGTTTGCGATCTTCAAATAAATCGCGGATGTCAAAAGGAATAGTAAGGGCACCGATGAACAAAAAGCGTTTAGCTATCAGTATGGTAGTATCGCGCATAGATATGTCATTGTTATGCAGGTGGAGCACCTCCAGTACGGGAAACAGAACACAACTCAGTGTCCATACCAGTGTGATCAGAAATGGTTTTAGGCCGGGTATATTACGAAGTCCAAACTTATGATCACCAACAGTAAATAGTGGCAAGCCATAGGTAAATGATAAGCAGCCCAAAAAAATGAGCAATATTTTTGACTCGGTAGTAATCAAAAAGAACAAAGGCACGAGCGATAATAAAGACACGATGGTAAAAGTTACCATAAGCCTGTAATGTACAAAAAACCAACGTACCCGTTTATATGGTGATGACTCGGGTTGTTTGGGACGTGCAATGAGTATGCAAAAGTTGTAAATGCCCAGGGTTGATGTAAATAATAACGCCAAGACCGGAAACATAGGTTTTGCACCAATCAGTTGAAAGGTAAGCAAAGCCTGGGCAACAGCACAAAGCGACATGAAAATATTACTGAACAGCAGAAAATCAAAAACAGGTTGAAATATTTTTTTCATTTGTTATGAATATCCGCCTGCATTTTGATCTGTTAAGATCGGTATCCCGAAGGGTCCTGGCCGGCTTTTAATGTAAATATCGTAATCTCCGGTAATATTCCAACTCTGCCCGCTAAACCAACAAAACCATATCCCACGTTCACATATAATTGCTGTTTGCCTTCCTGATAATGACCGGCCCACTCTTTATAAACGTATTCGATAGGGCTCCACTGAAAATGCTCTGTACGAACGCCAAACTGCATACCGTGTGTATGACCCGAAAACATAGCATCTATCTGTGGATATTGAGGCAATACTTCGCCACGCCAATGTGACGGATCGTGAGATAACAATAATTTTACCGGGAGATCATCCGTGTTTTTGGTGGTCAGGTCCATCCGGCCATACTTGGGAAACATACTCAACTCACCCCAATTTTCAACACCTAGTATGCCTATCTCTTCGCCATTAACTTTTAAACGCCGGTGTTCGTTAAGCAAAAGGTTCCAGCCCATGTTTTTATGGGTGGCTATCAGATCCTGATGATCCTTCTTTTTATCGGCTATTGATGGCCAGGTGCCATAATCGCCATAATCATGATTGCCCAATGAACTATAAACCCCAAGCGGGGCCTTTACTTTAGCGAAAATGTCCTGATAATCGCTCATTTCGGAGGATTGTCCATTCACCAGATCGCCAGTGAAGAAAATGAAATCAGGTTTTTCTTTTAGCAACATTTCTACGCCGCCAAGCACTGCTTTTTTATTGTAAAAGCTGCCCGAATGTATATCTGATATTTGTCCCAGCTTAATGCCATCAAAGGCTTTGGGCAAATTGGGCAGATACATGGTTTGATATTTTACATGATAATCATACAAGCCTTTAGGCATGCTGATCTTGATGGCTGCCAGTGGTATAGCACCCGCAAGCAAACCAGCTTTCATTAAAAACTCAGAGCGGGGTATGGCATGCTCCTGCGGAGGAATGCTGATATCTTCGGGCTTTCTTTTTAGCCGGTTACGCCGTAATACCAACATTCGCCTCAGATCATCAATCATCAGAAAAGGCAGAAACGATATCTTACCTAAAAAAATCAGGAAAAAAGCCATGAGCGTGGCTGCTCTTATTCCTACACCTAAATTAATATAAACGGCTAGTAATAGCCCTGTTATCAATAGAATAGAAATAAACCAATAAAAAAAGTAAAGTCGCCCGAGTGGGGCAACTTCCATTTTTTAAACGCGCCGCGTATGCCGTGTAATACATACAGGTCAATCAGCAGCAGTATAGTAACAATCAGTGTTATGTTGAGTGCCTGTTCCCTCATTTAAGCTTTAGCCTATGTTAATAGCGATCATCATCTAAATCAAGATCGTCTTCGTCATCAGGCTGCAAATTAAACAAACTATTGAACATATCTGAGAATGCAAAGCCATTATCTAAGAAACCCTTGTTGAGTTGTGAAAATTCCGACAGGCCGTGCAATACAAATTCCATCAACAATAGCTGTTGATTTTCGGTTAAACGTGGATGCGTTTTTTTAACCAGGTCTTTTAATCCGGCTACTTCATTAAGGGCTTTTTTATAATCCTGTAATGACAGGTCATCAACCAATGCAAGGTTATTGCCCTCACCAAACCAATTAATGATGCTGGCATATGGGTTTACACCTTTGGCCTTTTTAGCTTTTTCTGGATCTGGGAAAAATTGCAGTAAAGACGCTTTAATGGCTTTGCCTATCAGGATATTGGCCACCTTGCCCGGACCTTCCAATTCACCTTCATATACCAGCTCAATCTTACCAGTTATGGCTGGGATAACCCCTAAAAAGTCGGTAATGCGTACAAAAGTGCTGGTTTCGTTATTGATGATCATGCGACGCTCGGCATTGCTGATCAGGTTTTCAAATGCCGAGATGGTTAAACGTGCCGATACGCCTGATTTTTTATCGATATATTCAGAATTACGGGCTTCAAAAGCAATCTGCTCTACCAGGTTTTTTACCAGGCTGTCGGCCTCAATATTGGCGCGTTGTTCTTCGGTAAGGGAGGCCTCCTGCTGAGTGATCTTTCGGGAAATTTCAACCGTGCGGGGATAATGAGTTAATATCTGGCTTTCGATACGGTCTTTTAAAGGCGTAACAATAGAGCCACGGTTGGTATAATCTTCCGGGTTAGCGGTAAATACAAATTGAATATCCAGAGGTAAGCGTAGTTTAAAACCACGTATCTGTATGTCCCTTTCTTGTAATATATTAAATAGTGACACTTGTATACGTGCCTGCAGATCGGGAAGCTCGTTAATCACAAAGATACCGCGGTGTGCCCGTGGAATTAAGCCAAAGTGGATAACGCGTTCGTCTGAATAGGTTAGTTTTAATGTGGCGGCTTTGATAGGATCAACATCACCAATCAGATCGGCAACGGTAACATCGGGGGTAGCCAGTTTTTCGGTATAACGTTCTGAGCGATGGATCCAGCCTATAGGGGTTGCATCGCCTAATTGGGTTACTGCATTATGTCCATACCATGATATCGGGCTATACGGATCGTCAAACAGGTCTGAGCCTTCAATATAAGGTATATATTCATCCAGCAAGTTCACCAGCAGGCGTGCGATACGCGTTTTGGCCTGACCGCGTAAGCCCAGTAATAATATATTGTGTCTTGACAGGATAGCGGTTTGCAGATCAGGTATAACAGTATCTTCAAAACCAACGATACCTTCAAAACCGCCTTCGCGTTTTTTTAATTGGGTAATCAGGTTGGCACGTAATTCATCTTTTACCGATCGGCTTTTATAATCAGTTTTTTAACTCACCGAGTGTTTTTTATATCGAGTAGTTTGTTCATCTAAATGCTTTGTTATAGGTAATTACTAACCTCGATCAGGTTTTGATCAGGGTCGCGGAAATAGATCGATCGTATTTTGCCGGTGGCGCCGGTACGTTCAAATACTCCCTGTGTTTGTATGTTCTTATTTTCGAGTTCTGCTTTAATCTGGTCAATAGCGTCTGTTGTGATAAAACAAATGTCAATGGCTCCGGGAGTGGGATGATCAGCTTTTGGTTCAAACTCCTTTCCTTTTTGGTGCAGGTTGAGTTTTTGATTGCCAAACTTCAGGGCTTTTCTACCCTCCCCAAACGTTTCAACCTCCATACCCAATACATTTCTATAAAATGTACAGGTTGCCTCTATATCTATTACGGTTAAAACCAGGTAATCTATACGGTCGATTTTCATTTGTCCGAATCAGAATTTACAAAATTTTAGAATGAACAGAATTTAATTAGATTCAGAAAATTTATTAATTCTGAAAATTCTGATTCAGACATTTACCTTACCGTTTTTCTTCTGTTTTTAATATAGTCTTCAAAAATATATTCGCCCAGGCCTGTTAATGAACTGTAAAAAGCTTTTCCGCCGTTGGTTTCCGTAAACTTACGAACAAACTGCTGTAAATACGGATCCTTAGCTATCATAAAAGTAGTAATGGGTATTTTTAAGCGTTTACATTGGGCTGCCATGTTCAGTGTTTTATTCACCACTTTTCTATCCAGGCCGATGCTGTTTTTATAATACCGGGTACCTTCTTTTAAACAAGTAGGTTTACCATCGGTAATCATAAAGATCTGTTTATTGTGCGTTTTACGCCTACGGAGCAGATCGGTAGCCAATTCCAGCCCTGCATAAGTATTGGTATGATATGGGCCAACCTGTAAATAGGGTAGGTCCTGTAAAGTAATTGGCCACGCATCATTACCAAATACAACAATATCCAGGGTGTCTTTTGGGTATTTGGTGCGGATCAGTTCGGCCAAAGCCATGGCTACTTTTTTGGCAGGAGTTATCCTGTCTTCGCCGTATAAGATCATGGAGTGTGAGATGTCGATCATCAATACGGTGGAAGTAAGGGTTTTGTAATCCATTTCTTCCACTTCCAAATCGCGCTCGGTCATCATAAAATCGCCAATGCCATGATTAACCTGTGCATTATGGATAGATTGGGTCATATCTATCTGATCCAGACTATCGCCAAACTCAAACTCACGGCGTTCGGCATTTTTTTCATCACCCTGGCCCGATTGAGGGCTACGATGATTGCCTTTGCCCGATTTTTTGAGCTTACCAAATATCTCTTCCAGCGCCGATTGCCGGATGCTTTGCTCTGTTTTGGCGGTGATATTAAAGCCACCATTTTGACGGTCCTCGTCCAGATAGCCTTTTTGTTTCAGTTCATCAATAAAATCACCCATGCCATAATCGTCATTGGTGAGGTTGTATTGTTTATCGAGCTCGTTAAGCCAGGCCAAAGCTTCGCCTGCATCGCCCGAAGTATAGTTGAGCAATTCCAGGAATAATTTTAATAATTCATCAAATCCGCCTTTGGGGATCTGGTTTGGCTTAAATTTGGAAAATCCAAAACCGCGCATATCGTGTCCTTTCTTACATAAAGAAACGGATTATTATTCTTAAAAGTTTGGATTGGCTGATACTAAAGCAAATTGTTAGGTAAGTATGACAATCGATAGATGTGCGGGTGTGCGGATTTTAGATGTGCGGATGGAAAAGTAAAAAACGCGTTATTGCGAGGAACGAAGTAATCCCCTTTATACAGGGCGGCTTTTTGTTTGAACCTGGATTCTTAGGATTAACTAAAACTCAACTTGTCATTCTGAGCGTAGCGAAGAATCTGTTTACCGATATACAGAGTTAAGAATAGGCCCTTCGCTACGCTCAGAATGGCAAGTTTTTAATTTTTACTTTTGAATTGTTTACAAATACGCCAGGCTATTCAATAATTCTGGTGGATAAACCGGATTGGCGCCACGTTGGCTGGCCACAAAGGCACCTACAGAGCATGCTTTATCAACAATAGTTTGCATGGGGTGTTTGGCCAGTATACCGGCAACAAAAGTGGCCAGGAATGCATCGCCGGCACCTACAGAGTCGCTTACTTTTACGGGACAGCCAGGGCTTTCATAAAACTCATGATCGTGCCATACAATAGCCCCACGTTCGCCGCGGGTTACACAAATAGTTTGGTTATGATATTTGGAGCGAAACTCAATGATCTGATCACGTAATGAGTCGCTGCTGCCACCTATCAGAAGAGTTGCTTCTTCTTCATTCATTTTTACGATGTGCGCACGGGCGGCAAGTGTTTCGATGGTGGACAGTGCATAATGAGGCGGTCTGAGGTTTACATCAAAAATTTTTAGCGCCGGTGTTTCGTCGAGCAGGTTAAGCAGGGTTTCGCGGGTGGCGGTTTCGCGGCAGGACAGGCTGCCATACACAATGGCCGATGCCTTTTTGCCGGCTGTGGTCAGTTCAGTCGTGGTTTGGATATTATCCCAGGATACGGGTTCGGGTATAATATAGGTAGCCTGGTTGTTTTCGTCTAGCTGAACGGTTACTTCGCAGGTAGGTAATTCGTCCTCGCGTTGAATAAGAGGTGAGTTGAGACCGCTTTTTTGCAAAAAGTTTATCAAACCGTCGCCGCTGTTATCCATACCTACAGAACTGGCAAATGCAACATTAACTCCTTGCTGCACTAAGTGCCTTGCCACATTCATAGGGGCACCACCTGCTTTTTTACCATCGCCAAAAGCGTCCCACAAAACTTCGCCGAAGCTTAATACCTGTTTGTTCATAAAGTTGATGTAAAGTTTGGTGTAGTATATTTCAAATATAACAGGATTTATTGATTTGAGGGATTAAACAGATTATCTGAAACATGATTTACCCGATTTCAGGATTCGTAGGATTTTATCGTGGTAATCCTTTAATCCTACTAATCAAAGTTCAGACAAAAAAATCAGGCGAAACCCTTATCTTTAATTTATGAAAAAATACCTTATATCTTGTTTTCTAATCCTAATTTCTTACTTCTCTCATGCGCAAGACAGGCAGGCCATACTCAAAGTAATGCACGATCAGGAACTGGCCTGGAACAGGGGGGATATTGATGGCTTTATGCAGGGCTACTGGAAATCAGATTCGTTATTGTTTGTTGGTCAAAAGGGGCCTGTTTATGGCTGGAAAAGTACTATTGATCGTTATAAAAAGACCTATCCTGATAAGGCAACCATGGGACAGCTTGCTTTTACTATACTACAAGTAAAAGTGCTAGATGCTACCAATGCTTTTTTATTTGGCGGCTGGAAATTGAAGCGTGATAAAGATGAGCCGGGCGGTTATTATACTTTGTGGTTTAAGAAAATAAAAGGCGAATGGAAGATCGTGTGCGATCATACATCATAGAAATATGAGCCATTAGATAGGAAATTTGAGACAAAAGGTTGTAAAACAACAATAGCGATGAGTGAAAATCATCGCTATTGTATATTTTAAAACGTATAACGTAATACGTTTGTCGTAAAACTTAAAAAGGCTTCCCGGCGGCCAGTTCGCGGTTGGCCCATTTTACAGCCAGCTCTTCGCGGAATTTGGCATATTTTTCTTTAAAGGCCATTTTTAATACGCTGTCAACCCCGCCTTTGATAGCCAGGTTATACAGGCTGGCCGCTTTGCGGCTGATGGAAGCATCCCAGGCGCGCAGGCTCAGGGAGTATGATCCGTCGATATATTTCATCCAATGCCAGTAACCGGTAGGCATAAACAGGGTATCGCCATGTTCTAAAAATACCTCAATCCCTTCTACACCATCCAGTGCAGGGAATTTTTTGATATCGGGGTTTTGCACATCATAATCCTCCAAAGCATAGGTTGCGTTTGGTATACAATATAGGCGGCGCTTCCATTTATTTTCGAATAAGATCACATGTTTGCGGCCACCAAAATGGGTATGGAAAATATGCGGCAGATCAATATCGTAATGTAAAAAGGTAACCGAATTGGAGCCGCCAAAAAACATGGCAGGCATACTTTCTAAAAAGCCGCCCATCAGGTCTTTTGGCAATACAATATCATCCAAAAGTTGCGGAGCCTGTTTGAAAATGTTGAAGAAAAATATCCTCAACTCGGTAGGCTGGCTGCGGATCATATCAATATATTCATCAAAAGGCATTTCGGTTGCCGATGAGTTGATAGGTTTTGAAGGATCGGCTTTTGAGTTATCGTATAGTGGCACCACCTTTTTGCCTACTACCTGTTTTAAATATTCTGGTGTCCATTTTTCACGGGCGGGCCAGCTTTTGGTAAGCCCTTTGATAACCAGCGGGCGGCGGGGATCTAAATAGTTCTTCTTAAAATCTTCAGGAGAAATATTTTCAACAGTATCAATCGGGTGGAGGATAAAACTCATATTGTAATTACGTTTCGGCTGTTTTATTTAAACTAATTTAACTTAAATACCGAAAAGCAAACAAAATAACGAAATAAAACCCCAAAAGGTATAAGCTTTTATGTTAAATAATGTAATTAACGTTAGGGTTTGCCGGCCATTAATGCATTTTGCGCGCGTTTAATAGCCAGTTTTTCCTTCCAATCCATATAGTCTTTCTTAAACTGGGCTTTCATCATGTTATCAAACTTACGTTGTATGGTTAAATTATACAGGCTTTTAGCTTTTATAGCCCATGATTTATCCCAGGCACGCAAGGAAATAGAGAATGATCCATCCAGGTATTTCATCCAGTGCCAGTAACCTGTAGGCATAAATAAAGTATCGCCATGCTCCAAAACGGCTACCTGGCCTTCAATACCATCTAATGCCGGGAACCTTTCAAAATCAGGATTTTCTATATCGTAATCCTCCAGTGCATAAGTGGCAAAGGGGATACAATACAGGCGTTCGCTCCATTTATAATCAAACAAGATCACTTTTTTACGTCCGTTAAAATGGGTGTGGAAGATATGGGCAAGATCAATATCGTAATGTAAAAACGTAACAGAGCCAGCACCCCCGAAAAACATATTGGGATATTTATCCAGGAAACCACCCATCAGATCGGTTGGTGAACGGTAATCATCCAGCAATTTTGGCGCATGTTTTATAGGGTCGAATAAAAATATACGGAGGTCGGTAGGTTGTTTTTGTATGAGGTCGATATAATCGGCAAATTTCATTTCACTTGCTGATGCATTGATGGCTTTTGACGGATCGGCCTTGGAGCTGTCATATAGTGGCACGGTTTGGTCGCCAACAGTTTCCTTTAAATAATCAAAGGTCCATTTTTGCAAGGCGGGCCAGCTTTGTGTTGCTTTACGAATAATAAGCGGTTTACGCGGATTTAAATAATTGTTAACAAAATCTGCTCTGCTTATATTATCAACGGTATCTATGGGTGTTAGATGTAAACTCATATTCACAATTAATTAACACGCAAAAATAATTAATTGAAAAAAAGTGCCAATTGTTTAATGGTTTTTTTGAGATTTTTCTGACAAAAAGAAAGCCTGGCAAATGCCGGGCTTTCTTTTTTGAGTTTGTAGTAAACAGTAGATGTTTTGCAGATTTTTACGGGTTTGCAAACTGCAAACCGGACACCGCAAACTACTTAATTAGGCATTAGCACAGCGTTAACTACATGTATTACGCCATTGCTTTGATTTACATCGGCAATGGTGATCCATGATTTGCCACCTTTTTCGTCAACCAGGTATAGTTTTTTACCTTGTGCCATAACTGTTAAGGTGCCACCGCTCACCGTGCTCAGTTCGGCTTTGCCATTTCCATCTTTTACTTTTGACCAAAGATCGGCTGCGCTTAATTTACCGGCAACTACGTGATAGGTTAAAATTTTGGTTAAAGCGGCTTTATTTGCGGGTTTAACCAGGTTATCAACAGTGCCTGCAGGCAATTTGTCAAATGCTTCGTTAGTAGGTGCAAATACGGTAAAAGGTCCTGCCGATGATAATGTAGGTACTAAACCAGCGGCTTTAACAGCCGCTACCAAAGTGGTGTGGTCTTTTGAATTTACCGCATTTTCAATAATGTTTTTTGTAGGGTACATGGCCGCGCCACCTACCATTTTAGTTTGTGCATTGGCATTAGGCGATATTGCAAAAGCTGCTAATGCTAATACTGCTATGATTAGTTTTTTCATGATGTGATTAGTTTATAAATTGTTTTTAATGACACTCAACGGTGCTGGTTTGTTTTGTTTTTCAATGTAACAAAGCTATCACGAGCTCTTGATAGTTTTATTAAATTTATAATAGACGCTATTTGTAAGAAGATACGGGGAGCGTAGCATAACGGTTTTTATTAATACACTTAATTCTTACAACTTACCGCTTTAAGCATTATTAATCAATCAAAAGAACAGGCCGGCTGCAATATTATCGGCATAAAGCTTACCCGTGTTGGTAAGATACAAAATGTTATCCTGTTGCTTTATCCAGTCGTTATCAAAATACTGCCGGGCAGCAATTAGTAATGGAGTGGCAGATGCTTTGGCTATGGTATTCAATTTATCCAGATCAAGGCCCCACATGGTGCGAATTGAGGTCATGATATACTCATTCAGGCGATTTTCCTCGGTGAGGGTTTCGGTTTCTGCGGGTAGTTTGCCGGTTTCAATACTTTGTATGTATTTGGCATTATTGGCTATGTTCCATTGCCGGGCTTCGCTGTTATACGAATGAGCCGACGGACCTATACCCAGGTATTTTACTCCCTGCCAGTAATTGGAATTATGTTTGGAATAATGCCCCGGTTTGCAAAAGTTTGATATTTCATAATGTTCAAAGCCATGATTGGTCATAGCATCCATCAATACGGTAAATTGTGCGGCGCTTTGCTGATCATTCATGGGCTGCTGCTTTTTTATTGATGAAAGCACCCAGGGCAGTTTGTGGTTCTACCGTCATGGAGTAGGAAGATATATGAGGGATGGAGAGCTCAAATATTTTATCCAGATTTTGTTTCCACTTGGTATCTGTTAATAATGGGTAACCGTAGATTAGGTCGGCAGTAATATTTTCGAAACCAGCATCCTGAACCCTTTTTACCGAAGCTTCGGCATGCCGGCTGCGATGGGCCCGATTCATCCATAGCAGATCCTCATCAAAGAATGACTGTATACCAATGCTAAAGCGGTTTACATCAGTTTGACGGAGTGCTTTTACTTTAGCATCATCTAAGTCGTCTGGATTAGCCTCCAGGGTTATTTCGGCATTGGACGATACCGTGTGCAGCTCTGTAATGGTATTAATCAGCACATTGATATCATCGGCTTCCAATAACGAGGGAGTACCGCCACCAAAATAAACGGTTTCTATAGTTTCATTATCCAGGTAGCTTTTTTGCAGTTTGATTTCCTTTACCAGTGCATGTAGTAATTCCTCTTTGTATTTAAGCGAGGTGCTGAAATGGAAATCGCAGTAGTGACATGCCTGTTTGCAAAAAGGAATATGTATGTAGATACCCGCCATGCTTCTAAGCGTTAATAAACAGGTATAAAGTAAAAGAGGATAAAGTAATTATTACGTTCATTTTCAGTATTTTATGTTGATTTATTCTCTTCAACTTTTTTGCAATTGACCTTATTTTATGTTAAATTTGTTACTCACATGTTACTTATTGGATTTATCGAGTAACACGAGTAACAAATATTTTTATGGTAACAGTCAGATATAAAAAACTCAGCAGCGGCAAATTTAGTGCATATCTCGATATTTACTCTAATACTACCGAGGGTAAAGGTAAGCGCAATTATGAATTCCTTAAGATTTATGTTGGCAAGGACTATTCTGCTCCGGGTACACGGATTACGGAATCGGACAAAGATAACCTTAAGATCATTGCCGCGTTACGCAATAAAAGAGAGAATGAATTAAATTTTTCAGATAATGGTTATAAGCAGCCAGCCAAAATAAATTACAACCTGTTAGACTATTTTGATCAATGTCTCGCCAAGAAATTTAATTTTAAACTGGAGTGTCTTATTATCCACCTTAAAAGATGTTTTCCCAAACGGGACGTTCTAATTCAGGATGTTGATGAAGATTTTTTAGATGGTTTTCAAAACTACCTGCTTAACCAGGTCAGCCGAAATACCACTAATGCATATCTGTCAGTTTTTCGGCAGAATTTTAACAAGCTTGTGGTAAAGGGGGTGATTACGGCATCGCCGTTTAGTACATTTAGAATAATTGAAGAGGCCGATACAGAACGTACTACCCTTACCATTGAAGAGGTTAGGACGTTAGCTAATTTTATCCCGAAGAAAGGTAATAGCCAAATCCGGCAAGCTTTTTTATTTTCATGCTTTACAGGCTTACGTTTTTCTGACGTAAAAAAATTAGTTTATAGTGAAATAGAAAATGGTCAGATTACCTTTCGGCCCGCTAAAACAACTAAAAAAATTGTTATGGTACCATTGACCGATGATGCCAAGTCAATCTTGGAAAACCTGCCAAAGCACCCGGTCAATATAAAAGTTTTTTGGGATTTGCCATCAAGTCAAGTAGTTAATGTTTATCTGAAGTTTTGGGCACTCGAAGCAGGTCTAAAGAAAAATTTACACTTCCACGCTGCACGGCATACGTTTGCCACCATTGGTTTGACTTTTGGTATGGACATCTTCACTGTGAAAGAAATACTTGGACACAGCAAAATTGAAATGACACAGGTGTATGCTAAAATTGTTGACCAGAAGAAAAAATTTGAAATGCTGAAATTTCCGCTATTAATACAGGCAGATAACATTACAAACTATCTGCTTTCAATAGGCTACCAAAAGAGACAGCTTCCCAATTTTCCTGATACCTTTAAATTTGTCAAACGCATTTCTGATATTTTAGTTGCTGTTGTCGAACTGTTCGATGATGGAAGTTTGCAGATAATTGGGCTGCCCGTTGATGTTGAGCGGGATGAACTTACATACTGGAATGAACGTGATTTCGTTTTTGATACTGATATAATTAACCCAACATTGGATGAATTTAAGATCATAGAAAATACGTTTACTAAAAACAGGTAGCACACCAGATTTTCGACATTAAAGAAATGACACAAGTTAATGCTAAATTTGTTCATCAAAAAATAGAAAGTTAATGTTTTCGGGTTTGTCAGATGAAAAGGATATTCGCTGATATTTTAGTAGTCATTATATTTTGTATATTTTATTGTTTGGTGCCGACGTTTCGTACCACAATAATCGTCTGCACGATTTTACTCGCCTTATGGATTGTGCCCGTACAGTTAATCTTATCAATTAGTTACAAAAATTGGACCGATGAGTTGAGTGACCGATATGGTGATCTTAATTTTGAAGACCGCCTGACGCAAATAAGGAGTAAGTTTAAGGGGCTATCTGAGGCTGAATCTCAAAAGCTGCGATGGTTCTACATACAAGCCCTGGTGTTTCATTATATTTTATTAGTTGGATATTCTTTGTCAATGCTAATTTGTGTCGCCTATTTATTGTACTATGGCAATACTAAATCCACCCCCATATCTGCTGCAATATCAATTTTAGCGGCACTGATTGTTGCGTTAGGGTCATATTTTTTCGGGAGTATTCTGTTTTCTGCAAAACGAAAAAAAGTCCGGGATGAGATTTATTTTCTGCTGATCAGCAAAGACTGGAGAAAGAAATTAAAAATCGGTGGTCAATCCGAATTTACCAGTTCATTTGATGAAATTAATGGAACTTCCTTTTACAGTTTCTGGTTGCAGGGAAAGACTTTAGAGGAACGGCAGGAAGCCTTTAAACAGTTCCTAATCAGCCTGAATGAAGGTAGTAAAAATGGCGAACTCTTTCAATTTGATGAGGGCAAAGTTAAAATTATTGCAGCAGTCCAGGCCAACGCAGCTAATAAGTCCCTGGCGGGCTTTCTTCGGTTTTGTATTGAAGAATACAAAATGCTTTCCCCAAATATCCTGCATCATAAAAATCGCGAACTTCTACGTGAAATTTTTGTACTAAATCCCGAAAAGGATTTAGTGTTTCTGGAGGGCCAGCGTTATGTCACTACAGCGCCTGAATACACGGATGTGTATAGGTACGCTCTCAAAAAATAGGTTAATACCCAAACCCTGACAATACTTAAAGACTTAATATAAACACGGTCATTCGATACCGACCAACCGTTCGTATAGGTTTATTTTATGCTATTTATTTGCTCCGAAATTAATCCGGAACGCAAATGAATATTAATGAAAACACACGAGTAATAGATCTGAAGGTTTCTGATCTCATTACCATTCTAAAGGAGTCTACTCCTATCCCCATTGCACTAGTACAGGCGTCCGAAGACGACGATGAAATCGGCGGCTACGAAGTTGCAGAAAGAGCTACGGGCTACGCACGGCAAACTTGCTATCAATTAAAGTCAGAAGGTAAAATTCCTTACATCGCTATGCCTTCAGGTGGGGTTCGTTTTTCCAGGAAAGAAATCCTCGACTGGCTCATGTCCCATAAGAAATTGACCAAGGAAGAAGTTGAGCAGCGGGCAAACGATTTCGTATTCAAACGCAAACTTAGAAGAAAATGAGTAGGCTTATGTACGACCATTTGTTACCAGGTAGCAATGGTTTTAATCAATTATTAAATCGAATAAAATCTGGTGAAGCGTATGAACTCTAATCAAGCAAAGCAAATTTCAATTGTCGAATATCTCGCCGAATGCGGGATTCGTCCGCAGTACTTCAGGGGTGTTAATCACTGGTATTTATCCCCGATCCGGGAGGAAAATACTGCTTCGTTTAAAGTGAATACCACTCTTAACAGTTGGTACGATCATGGTATTGGCGAGGGGGGAAACCTGATCGATTTGGGTATCCGGCTGCATCATTGTACGGTCAAACAATTGCTCGAAAAACTTAGTACAGGCGACCGTTCTTTTTCCTTTCATCAGCCAGTAAGGCCAACCATCGATGCCAGTGCAGCGCCGGAACATAAAGTCACCATTTTGGAAACCGGGAAGTTGCAGGATCTCAGCTTGGTCAGTTATTTGCACAGCCGGGAAATCGATTATTATACTGCCAAGACCTGGTGCAAAGAAGTTCTGTTTTCTGTCAACGGGCAGCAAAATCTTGCACTTGGTTTTGAGAACCGGGCCGGAGGTTACGAGTTACGCAACGCTTCCCTTAAAATGTCCTCTTCGCCCAAAGACCTGACTTTCATCGATCAGGGTTCTGAGCGCCCGCATGTGCTGGAAGGTTTTACAGATTTCTTGTTGCTGCTTACCCTGAACCGCAGGGATATTTCGGGTAATTTTCTGGTGCTAAACTCTCTGAGTTTTGTTGCCAGGAGCCTTGAAATTTTGAAGGACCATAAAAGCGTTCAGTTGTATTTGGACCACGATAATGCAGCAACAAAAGCGATTGCTCCCATCAAGCAATCTGTTCCGAATGTACAGGATGCCAGAGGGTTTTATCAAGGTCACAAAGACCTGAACGACTACTTAAAAAGTCAGCGCCATAGCAGGGGCTTGCATTTATGAACGGCCGGGAAGGAAGATGGAATATCAACCGATCTCCAGATCTCAATCTCAGTATATATGAATATCAATATATACTGAGATCTGAATATTCCCATATCTAAAGATCAGTATATCAGTATTTTGAAATGTATGATCCTGGATGGCCTTTACATGCGGTTTTCTAAACCAGTTAAGCTTAAGCGATACTTAAACGACAGTTTAGAGGGACATCAGAAATCTGCGATTTGATAGGAAGCAAGATACTATTATGAAAAGCAAATTTTTTAATGGTTTTTTATGGCAGCCATTACTAAACACATGATTTATTTAATACCTGGAGAGTTAGTACCGGGAGAGTTTGTCTTGGGAAATGTCTTGTCCTTATGCGAAAAGCATAAGGAGCAAGCGGAAGTTGGGCAGAGCCCTACTTTGCTTGCCATTTGCGCTGCAAATGGGGTTTTGCGTATCCTCCAGGGATACTTTACCGCGTTTTTGCCAGCAAAAAAGAAGAATACAGGATACTGCCAAGTATCCTGTATAGATATATAAAGGCATATAGGTCTGTGCGGCCTTATGCCAACAATTGAAATGAAGCGATGGAAGATATTAATGTAAGATCAGTGAGATATCCAATTTCGGTCGACCAGAAGTTTGAAAAGATCGCCCTTAAACTGGGACGCACAAAGCGCCAGGTTTTTATTCAGATGGTGGACTATTTCTATAAAAGCAAGAAAGATCCTATAGACCTGAATGATGAACTCTTAAAAAATACACTGATGAAGAACCATCAGCAGTACATCAGTTTTATTAAGGCACAGGAAACTATGCTGCTCATTCCCATCAAAACAGAGGTGGATAGGGTTTCCCAATCACAGGGAAAGATCATCGACCGCTTTAATTCTGAAGTGTTGAAGCATAATGTGGATGTGTTAAATAACCTGCAAAGCCATGCCAAAGCGTTCGGGGAAGTAGCCCGAGTAATGGATGCGATCTTGAAGGTTATGAAAAGTAAGGAAACCCTGAAAGAACAGTTCCTGTTTATCCTGGATGGTTATATCAGATCCAGGGAGGCATTTGGTATGATGACATCGGGCAGGGAAAAAGAGGAACTGATCGCTATTACGAAAGAGCAGATCAGGTTATTGTAACAAATCGATGTATGTTTATCAATATTACCGACAGTAAAGAAGCGGCTAACAAGGGCAGCAGCAGCGGACTGGTTCATTATCTGGAAAAAGAGAACCGGATATATAATAAGGATGAACCCGAGTATTGGTTCAACGGCGGGCAGGTCAGAATAGATCCATACGTGGCTATGTGGACAATAGATAACAATATCGCTAAGTTGGGTAAGGACGATGCGAAATTCTTCCTGCTTAATATCAGCCCCAGCCAAAAAGAGATTGCTTTTTTAAAGGAGCAATATGGCGAGGATGGTGCCAAAGCCCAGATGAAAGGGTTTGCTGTTAAGGTGATGGATGCCTACGCACAGAATTTTAAACGGGAGGGTATTAACAGCCACGAAGATCTGATCTGGTTTGGAAAGCTGGAAAACTACCGTTATTACACCCATAATGACCCGGAGGTCAAACAGGGAATTAAAAAACGGGGAGATCGAAAGGAGGGCGAGCAAATGCATGTGCAGGTCATTGTCAGCAGAAAAGATGCGACCAACAAAATCAAGCTTAGCCCGATGAATACATCAAGGGGAAAGAATGAAGATCATTCTAAAAAAATGGGGCAGTTTGATCGGGTGGCTTTTAAGCAGTATGGTGAAACGGTGTTTGACGAATTGTTTGAGTTTGACAGACAACTTAAAGATACAATGGCCTACGCCAATGCGCAGAAACACGGCAGCCTGACCGAGCGGGTGCAGATGGAAACTCGCTATCAGAAAGACAAAGCTACACAGTTAAGCACCGGCTTTGGCGAAGATCAGTCCGATATGGAATTAGCACCAGGCATTCATCCATATTCTGTCACCATAGACCAGTTTTTTGAAGATTTTATCAGCCCTATCCATGTCGACATTAAAGATGATGTGGATGATGAGGCTATACATGGGAGAAATCGCCATAGGAGAAAACAGGCGAGGACTAACACGAGATAACTTTATAGATCAGAAAAATCAAATAATTCTCTAACATCGATATTAAGCTTCTTAGCATAAGCTGCTACATGACTTATACTTGTATTAACTTGACCGAGTTCTGTTCTGGCTATTTGACTTTGTGAAATTTCTGTGATTAATGCAAGTTGTTCTTGAGACAAGCCTTTGGCCTCACGTGCCTTTTTTAGCTTTCTTCCGAACTTGTCCATAAAATCCTGATCTTTCAAATATTTCACAGTAGCAAATAGACACCTATGAATCAAAATAAATAATAGCAAATTTGCTATTGGTTAAAATACTCGCTACCTTTAGATCATGTAACAAATTATAGCATTAGAATTAATTTATAAATTTGAAGCATCATTTTGTAATTATTATGGTGCTCACCAGAGCCTCACGTCTACACAAGCTTAGGAACTTTAAGACACAAAGAGGAGTAAGTGAGCGTCCGGAAACCCTATATACCTGGGGGTCCGGGCCTGCTTGCGATTTGTGTCTGGTGCTATCTTCGGGTAGTATCTCCCTTGGGAGAGCCGTCCTAAGCGGTCCATTGTGTAGACGAATCAAAAAGTAGTGCCCGGCTCCTTCGGGAGTTTAGTTCTCCAATTTGGCTTGAGGTTTTGATAAAAATCAAAACGATGAAGTCACCAAACAGGCTCTTACTTAAACTAAAAACCTCCTGCTCAAAGCTCAGCGGGTTGATTTTTCTTTTAGACTATTATCTCTCCTTAAAAAGCTTGTTAAAAAATATTATTTGTGCTCCTGAATAATTATCAGGGCAAACGGCAACCTAAGATCAGCTTAATAGTTAATAGTCAATTTCAGGTTGCCGTTTTCCTTTTCATAGTCTTACCTGACTAATCTTTTAATCAACTCAACTAAAGAAATTTCATGAAAAAAACTATACTTTCTATAGTGCTGGCCACGCTTTGCCTTTTTTTAAGGTATCTGCGCAGAATAGCGGCAACAACAAACTAACAAGTATTAATATAAGCGGAGTGGTAACCAATTCTACCAATAATACTGCCTTGCATGGTGCAACCATTACTTTAAAAGACACAAAGACCACGACAGTTACGGATGAGCGGGGCTATTTTACAATAAATGCTAAATCTGATACCGGTACTTTGGTTATCAGCTTTGTCGGCTTTCATACGTATCAGCTCAAATTTAACCGGACAAACAAAGGCCCCTTTGCCATCCATCTAAGGGATGATGCCAGTTTATTGAATGAGGTAATGGTAATTGGATACGGCACTACAACAAAACGGCTGAATACAGGTAATGTAGGTAAAGTAACGGCTGAGGACATTTCAAAACAGCCGGTAAGCAATCCGCTTGCCGCCTTGCAAGGCCGTGTACCTGGGTTGCTGATTACACAGAGCAGTGGCGTGAATGGTTCCGGTTTTTCAGTGCAATTGCGTGGGCAAAGCTCCTTGATACAAGGTTCTGATCCGCTTTTTATTATTGATAATGTTCCTTACTCTCCCGGTAACTCTCCCCTGAACCAACTAACTTCCGCCGCCGGATCTGGATCTTCCGCCAGCGATGGGATTAGTCCCTTTAGCTTGATCAATCCGTCAGATATTGAAAGTATTGATATTCTAAAGGATGCGGATGCTACTGCTATTTATGGATCAAGGGGCGCAAACGGGGTCATATTAATTACGACAAAAAGAGGAAAAGCCGGAAAAACGGTTATTAATGCCAACGTTTATACAGGCACGGGGCGTGTAACCCGGACAATGGATATGCTCAATACCCCGCAATATTTGCAAATGCGGAGGGACGGATTTAAAAATGATGGTCTAACGCCTGATGCCTCCAGTGCGCCTGACCTTTTTCTTTGGGATACGACACGTTATACCAATTTTAAGAAACTATTGATCGGAAATACAGCGCATACTACGGATGTCCAATTATCTTTATCCGGTGGAAATGATAATACCCAATTCCTGATAGGCGGCGGCTATCACCGGCAATCTACTGTATTCCCAACTGATAAGGGCGATAACCGGGCCTCTGTCCATTTCAATTTAAATCACAATTCAACAGATAAAAAACTAACGGTTAACCTGAATGCGATCTACACGTCCAACGTGAGTAATTTACCCGCAACAGACTTAACAGGATATATCAATACCGCACCCAACTTTAAATTATATGATGCTTCGGGTAAACTAAACTGGCAGGAAGGTGGTGTGTCTTATTTAAGCTTAGGCCTTTTTAATGCCAATCCATTATCTTTTAAAAATCAATCCTACACCGGAAAGTTCCAAAACCTAAGCAGTAACCTGCAGCTGATTTATAAAATACTGCCAGACCTGAGCCTGAAGGTGAGTATGGGTTATAATGTTGTCAGCAGCGACGAGGTCAGTTTATATCCGAGTACATCCTTAGACCCGAACTTAGGTGCAATGCCTTATAGCAATTTTGCGAACCAAAGTCAGAAAAGCTGGATCATTGAACCGCAAGCCGAGTACATTAAGAAAATCGGAAAGGGTAAATTGGACATATTAATCGGAAACTCCTGGCAGGATAACACCAGCACAGGAATTTTGGTAAGTGCTAATAATTATTCAAGCGATTTGCTCTTAGGGTCTATTGCTGCATCGGGACTAACCTTCTCCAGCAATTTGTTTAACCGATACCGGTATAACGGAACATACGGGAGGATCAACTATAACCTATCAGGAAAATACATTGTAAATTTAAGTGGCCGAAGGGACGGATCAAGCAGGTTCGGGCCGGATAACAGGTTCAGCAACTTTGGTGCGATAGGAACGGCCTGGATTTTTAGTGAAGAGAACTTTATTAAGGACAAGCTGCCGTTTTTAAGTTTCGGAAAACTCCGGGCCAGTTATGGTATTACGGGAAATGACCAGATTGGTAATTATAAATATTTAGATACATGGACACCGGGAACTGCAACTTATCAGGGTGTAAGCGTACTAAATCCTACCTCCCTCTATAATCCATCCTACTCATGGGAAAAAAACAGGAAAGTTGAAATTGGACTGGAGTTTGGCTTTTTTAAAGACAGGCTGCTGGTATCAGGCGATTATTTTAATAACCGTTCCAATAACCAACTGGTCAATTATACCCTGCCTGCCCAAACAGGTTTCTCTTCTGTATTGGAAAACCTAAATGCCCTGGTACAAAATACAGGTTGGGAGTTCCAGGTAAATAGTAAGAATATTAACTCGGCATCATTTATCTGGTCATCTTCTTTTAATATGACCATACCCCATAATAAGCTATTGGCCTTTCCGGGATTGGCCAATTCCAGTTATGCCAACACCTTTGTGATCGGCCAGCCTTTATCAACCTTAAAACTTTATCATTACCTGGGCGTAGATCCCAATACCGGTATTTACCGGTTCGAGGGTGAAGATCAGGATGGTAATTTAACTACCGCCAACAGGACGGTTCTGAAAAATACTGCCCCGAAGTTTTATGGCGGATTGCAAAATACATTCCGGTATAAAGGAGTTGAATTAAGCATCTTTCTTGAGTTCAAAAAGCAAAACGGCTTTAATTACCTGAATACGCTCGGCGGAAACGTACCGGGTTATTCCTATTACAATCAGCCAGTCATTGTGTTATCCGCATGGCAGAAACCGGGTGATAAAACCAATATCGAACGGTTCACCAGCGCACCGGGGGATGCTTATAATGCGGCTTCCAGTTATTTAATTGGTTCAGATGCCATTATTTCAGATGCCTCCTACATCCGGGTCAAAAATTTATCGCTCTCTTACAGTCTTCCCAACGTCTGGCTGTCCAAACTGCATATAACCGGCAGTCGTCTTTATCTGCAAGGGGAGAACCTTTTTACCATCACCAAATATGTTGGTGCAGATCCGGAAAATCAGAATATATACATACTGCCGCCGCTTAAAACGATTACTGTAGGTATTCAATTAACCCTTTAAACTTTTTGAAATGAAAAATATAAGTAAAAATTTATTGTATATAATGGTTACAGGGTTAAGTCTGGTTTCCTGTAAGAAATTTGTGGATATTCCTCCCTCTCCTCAACTAATTGCCACGAGCGCCATTTTTTCAGATGATAACACCGCTATATCTGCCGTAGATGGTGTGTACACTTCTTTGCGCGCAGGATCGCCGGCCTTTGAAAATGGTGCGATCAGTATTTATTGCGGCTTGTCAGCAGATGAAATCATCAATACATCGGCAAGTTCAGCTTACGATCCATTTTTTAAAAATGCTATTCCGTCTAACAGCACCACTATTTTGGCTACATTCTGGTCAGGACCCTATAACACGATCTACCGGGCAAACGCAATTTTAGAAGGGTTAAATAGAGCGACCGCATTATCGGATTCGGAGAAAAAGCAGTTAACCGGGGAAATGAAAGTAGTGAGGGCATTAACCTATTTTTATTTAACCAGTTTATACGGGGATGTTCCATTAATTACCAGTTCTGATTATAAGCAAAATGCTACCGTACCAAGAACAGCTTCCGCAAAGATCTATCAGCAAATGGTAGCTGACCTGATCAGCGCCCAATCTTTATTAAGCAATAATTATCATGGCGTTGGAAGGGCCCGGCCTAATAAACAAACTGCAATTGCGCTTTTGGCAAGAGTATATTTATATGGAAGGGACTGGGCAAATGCCGAAACACAGGCCAATCTTGTGATCAATTCCGGTCTGTATAATTTGGTAACGGACTTAAACAGCGTCTTCATTGAAGACAGTAATGAAACTATTTGGGAAATTGCCAGTCCTGGTGAGGCCCGGAATACGGCAGAGGGATCAATCTTTATTCCATCCTCTTCAAAGGTGAAGCCCACGTTTACAGTCACCCCCTATTTATTAAGCGCGTTTGAGCCTGGAGATCAGAGAGCGAATAACTGGCTAAACAGTAATACGATATCCGGTAAAAGCTATTATTACCCTTATAAATATAAAAATCGCGCTGCCACTCCGGTAACCGAATACGAGATCGTATTGCGTTTGGCTGAACAATACCTGATCCGAGCGGAAGCCAGGGCGCAGCAATCTCCTAACAAAATAACAGATGCTGTTAACGATCTTAATGTAATACGGTCAAGGGCTGGCCTCGCACCGCTATCCAATACCATTTCCCAGGCTCAATGCCTGGCGGCTATTGCGCAGGAAAGGCGTGTTGAACTGTTCGCGGAATGGGGGCAACGATGGTTTGATCTAAAAAGGACGGGGACCGTTGATGCGGTATTAGGCCTGGAAAAAACAGGCTGGCAATCTTACAATGCACTTTATCCGATCCCTTACAAACAAATTATTGCTAACCCTGCATTAACCCAAAATACAGGATACAATTAATTTTTACATCAAAGCCGGAAAATCCCCATGGGGAAATATTTATCATAAAATCAAGTACCATGAAAAAGCTATACAGGTATATATACCTTTTAATACTGTTTACGATCATCAGCTCTCATGCTTCCTTTTCACAAAGCTTTGAAAAGAAACCCGGACAGCAGGTGCCTGACCTAAAGTTTTCAGGTGCCTATAATTATAAAACCAATAAACCAATGCCGGTTACTATAGCTGGTTTAAAAGGGAAATTAATCGTCCTTGATTTTTGGGGAACATTTTGTGAGCCATGTTTAGAAGGGTTCTCCAAGTTAGATTCTATGCAAAAATATTTCGGGGACAAAATTCAGATTTGTACCGTTACGTCACAAAGTAAAGCGATTATCGACCAATTTTTCAAAGGTCATACCGCTGTTTTTAAACCATCCCTGCCTTTTATAACCGGAGATACCGTACTATCAAAAATGTTTCCGCATACGGGAGTTCCATTCCAGGTTTGGATAAGCCCTTCCGGTAAAGTGCTTTACCTGGCAGACAGTTATAATTTAACTGTTGAGAATATTAACTCCGCGTTAGCGGAAAAGGAATTGGGCATCAGGGAAGCAGCTAAAAATGTATATGCGGAAACATTATTCGATGAAAGATGGAAAGGCCTGATCGAATATTCATCTTATTTATGCCGCTTTAAAGAAGGATTGCACATCGACGGCCCGGTTAAAGGAAAAGGCTTTTCAGCGATAGGGACGATTGCCGATTTATATCGGCAGGCTTATGATGGATTAACTGAGCATAAATATCAATTAATGGAACCCGGCAGGCTTGTTTTGGAAGTAAAGGATTCTGATAAATACTTTTCAAAGGCGCATGGTAAAGAATACCTGGAATGGCAAGAGAAAAACCTCTTTGGTTACCAGATTTCTGTTCCCGAT
>ENA-OOPK01000003-OOPK01000003.1-human-oral-metagenome-genome-assembly--contig:-NODE-3-length-21739-cov-145.151027_pt1 | contig 21739 bp, 21 predicted proteins | sample MGYA00245262_ERZ501133 | MGnify/ENA primary metagenome ERZ501133 (study PRJEB25959, sample SAMN05335003) | human oral metagenome | host: human-associated | place: USA: California | collected...
AGCAAATTAAATTTTTAAAAAATCAAAGTAGCCAGCAATAGCTTGCCTGATCAAACGCACTTATGATTGCGACAGGATCAGCGCAGGAACTGCATATTTATTGAAAAAACCAACCTATTTATTAACATAAAAACCAACAATTATGACAGGTTATCACACGTACCAAAGTTGTATTGAAGCATGTTTAAAATGTGCTGCAATATGTAATCACTGTGCTTCATCATGCACTGAGGAAGAAGATGTAAAAATGATGGCGAGATGCATTCAGTTAGACATGGAATGCGCAGCGATCTGCTATGCATCAGCACAGTTAATGAGCCTCGGCAGCGACAAAGCAAAAGACATTTGCCGTATTTGTGCCGACATCTGTGAAGCATGTGCTGCAGAATGTGAAAAACATGCACAACATGGTTTGCGCTACGCTAAAGGCAAATTGTATGTAGCCAATATGGACGGAAAAAGCATGTCTGTCATTACTGTAGCTGATGGCAAAGTAACTGATATTCCTCTTGGCGGAATAGCTCCACAGGTGGCAGTTACCCGTGATGATAAATTTATTTTCATCTCTTTATACGACACAAAAGAGGTGATACAGTATGACCTTAAAAATGGTCAACTAAACAGAATACCATTACCTGCTACTGCTCAAGGTCCAATTCAGTTGTATGCTACCCCTGATAGTAAGTTACTGTATGTGGCTGACCAGGGAGAGTTACTCGGAAGACCGGTTTCAAACGAGGTTTATGTAATAGACATACCAAACGCAAAAGTGATAAGTACCATTAAAGTTGGTAAGAAGGCACACGGTGTTGTAGCAAGCAACGACGGCAAATCAGTTTATGTAACAAATACTATAGACAATACAGTTTCTGTGATTGATGTGGCAAGTCAAAAAGTAATCCACACAATCCCGGTTGGCAAAGGCCCTAATGGAATAAGCTATTGGTTTGAAACTGGCGGTGTGCCGTAAACAGGATATTAAAGGAAATAGATATCAAAGAACGTTCTAGTAATATCAATTTATATAAATTAAGCTAAATAAATTTATTATGGAAAAGATTAAAGTAGCCGTAAACGGATATGGTGTCATTGGCAAACGGGTTGCCGATGCCGTACAGATGCAGGAAGACATGGAACTGTCAGGTGTATGTGATGTGGTAACTGACTGGCGCATTCAAATGGCGGTATTAAAAAATATCCTGTGTTTGCTTCCGATGATACTTTTCAAATTAAGATGAACGAAGCCGGAATAAATTCATCAGGCACATTGAACGACCTGCTTGCATCATCAGATATTATTGTGGATTGCACACCCAAGAAAATCGCTGCTCAAAATATAGAGCTTTATAAAAAACTTGGTAAAAAGTTTATTTTACAGGGAGGTGAAAAGCATGAAACAACCGGTCATTCCTTTAGTGCCGAAAACAACTATGCCACTGCACTTAACCTTGATGCTACAAGAGTAGTTTCCTGCAACACTACATCCATTGTGAGAACATTAACCGCCCTGAAGAATGCAGGCTTGCTCTTAAAAGCAAGAGGTACTCTACTTCGTCGTGCAACCGACCCATGGGAAAGTCATTTGACCGGGATTATGAATACCCTAGTTCCCGAAAAAGAAATACCAAGTCATCAGGGGCCGGATGCGCAATCCGTTGACCCCTCTTTTGACGTTATCACATCAGCAGTTAAAGTACCGGAAACGTTAAGCCATCTACATTACTGGAATGTACAGTTGACCAGAAAGGCCGATAAGGAAGAAGTTTTGGATGCGTTCAATAAATCTACCAGAATTGCAATGATTAAATACAGCGATGAGTTAGCCGCTAATAATACAGTTAAGGAATTAATGCTTGCAATAGGCCGCCCTTATGGAGATATGTATGAAGTAGCCTTGTGGCAAGACATGCTGAAAGTGGTTGGAGATGAAGTGTTCTATGCTTACCTAGTCGATAATCAGGCTATCGTAATCCCCGAAACCATTGACGCTATCCGTGCCCTAACCGGAATTGAACCAGACGCTGAAAAGTCGATACTTAAGACCAACGAAAGCCTTGGAGTTAAACAGAGTTTTTATTAGGAGTAAGCAAAAAGTAAATTATCAAATTAATAAAACGGAATGTTAAGGAAAATGGTTTTGTACCCTGCAAATATTTGTAAGACGCGCACTTCCGCAAATGCCTATTTCTAAAACAAATAGAAATTTAGGGATTAAATTAAAGTTTAAAAAAATGAATCCTCGATATATTACCTAAATTTTGTAACTTAGTATCAAATAGTTATCATGAACCTACTCAATTTCGTAGAGCAATATCCTGATGAGGCAAGTTGCAAATCAAAATGGAAAGAATTTCGGGACAAGCAAGGCGTAGAATGTCCCAAATGCGGCGGAAAGGAGCATTACTGGAAGCAAGACAAAGAGCAGTATGAGTGTAAAAACTGCAAATACCGGCAAAGTTTGCGCAGTAACACAGTGATGCACGGCAGCCAGCTGCCTTTCCGCTACTGGTTTATTGCGATGCATCTGCTTACCTCGACCAAAAAAAGTTTTTCGGCACTTGAGCTGCAACGGCAATTGGGACACAAATATTACAATCCTATATGGGAATTGCTGCATAAATTACGCGCTGCAATGGGCAACCGGGATGCCAATTATACGTTGTCTGATGTAATCGAATTGGATGAGGGCTTTTTTTCGACAGAAATTCCCGATGAGGAAAAAGAAAAACCGTTAAAAAGAGGACGTGGAAACCAAAAGAAAAGCAAGGTTCTGGTGATGGTGGAAAGCCGTCCCGTAGAAGAAAAAACCAGGAAAAAAGGAAAATCCAGACAAGTAGGATACCTGAAAATGAAAGTGATAAACGACTTGAAATCAGAAACGATAACTCCGTTGGTAAAAGAAAATGTGGAAGAAACTGCAACGATAGATTCGGACGATTCCACCTCATATACCAGATTGGGAGAAGTTGTGAAAGAGCATCGCCCAAAAGTAATTCCAAAGAAAGAGATTGGAAAAATGTTACCTTGGGTGCATATTGCAATCAGCAATGCCAAACGTATGCTGTTAGATGTTTTCCACGACATCAAACCGGAATATTTGCAAAGCTACCTCAATGAGTACTGCTACAAGTTCAACCGAAGATACTTTGGAGAATCCCTGTTCGACAGGCTTGTGGTAGCTTCTATATCTCAAAAAATAGTTTTAGGCATAATATCAAGTAGTCATTTAAAAAAATGAAAATGAACGATAACATTGCAGACTTATTAGGCAAGAAGGCAGCCTTCTATTTGGATCACGTTTGCCAAAAAATTACAAAAGATGAACTGCTGACTCCAGGCAAATACATTCTGGAAAAGGTCTTTGGCGATAGCAACAGAAACCCGCAGGTTCTGCGGAGTCTCGCTCAACTTTATGGTCAGGGTAATCTTGGCGGCACGGGTTATCTGAGCATTCTTCCCGTTGATCAGGGTATTGAGCATAGTGCTGTGTACTCATTTTATAAAAACCCCGACTATTTCGACCCTGAAAACATTTTAAAACTTGCACTCGAAGCCGGCTGTAACGGTGTGGCTTCTACCTTCGGCGGGTTAGCCTTGAATGCCCGAAAATATGCGCACAGAATCCCTTTCATTGTAAAGATTAATCACAATGAATTACTGAGCTTTCCAAATAAATATGACCAAACGCTATTTGGAAAAGTTAAAAACGCCTGGGATATGGGGGCCCTTGCCATAGGAGCAACCATCTATTTTGGTTCCGACGAAAGCGACAGGCAGATCACAGAAATTTCCGAGGCGTTTGAGCATGCCCATCAGCTCGGTATGGCGACTATATTATGGTGCTATCTTCGAAATGAGGCATTTAAAACAGCAGATCAGGATTATCACTCCGCTGCGGATTTGACAGGACAAGCCAATCATATCGGAGTAACAATTCAAGCTGATATTATTAAACAAAAATTGCCGACAAATAATTTTGGATTCAAAAACATTAAGTTCGGTAAATACGATGACGCGATGTATGAGGCACTAACAACTCCCCACCCGATTGACCTCTGCAGGCTGCAGGTAGCGAACTGTTACATGGGCAAAATCGGATTAATTAACTCCGGTGGCGATTCAAAAGGTGAGTCAGATCTGCTTGAGGCCATTACAACAGCGGTCATCAACAAAAGAGCGGGCGGCACTGGACTGATTATGGGACGGAAGGCATTTCAGCACCCGTTTAAAGACGGTGTGAACTTGCTACAAAGGGTACAGAATGTATATCTCGATAATAAAATAACAGTTGCCTAAAGTAAGTTTCAACAAACTATCAGAAAATGAAGATTCCCATTAGCATCGTAAAAAAGTCCGGAGATATTGTCGTATTTGATGTCGAAAAACTCACTAATTCACTTAGGCGCGCGTCTGCTGGGGAAAACGTCATTCAGCAAATTGTTGGTGAGGTTCAGTCCACGATTTACGAGGGCATGACCACCTCAAAGATCTATAAAATTGCTTTTGATTTGTTAAAAAAATATTCCCGCGTAAGTGCTTCAAAATACAAACTCAAAACCGCACTCTTTGAATTGGGTCCCTCCGGTTTTCCCTTTGAAAAATTAGTGGGCAAACTGATGGCTCATGAAGGTTTTTCCACCCAGGTTGGGGTCATTGTTCAGGGAAATTGCGTGTCGCATGAAATAGATGTCATCGCTGACAAAGACGACCAGCACTGTTTTATTGAATGTAAATTTCACAGCGACCAAGGGAGATTTTGCAATGTAAAAATTCCTCTGTATGTCAATTCCAGATTTCTGGATGTAGAAAAACAGTGGAAAAAACAAAAAAGTAACGAAGGAAAAATATCTAAAGGAGGTGTGTACACCAATACAAGATTCACTTCTGATGCCACACAATATGGGAAATGTGCAGGTTTACTAATGGCAAGCTGGGACTATCCTTTTGGGAACGGTTTAAAAGAGAGAATAGACAAATCCGGTTTGCACCCATTAACCGCATTAACGACCCTGACAAAAAACGAAAAAACAAAATTGTTAGACCTCGGCTTAGTCCTGTGCAAAGAAATTTATGAAAACCCGGAGGTCTTAAACCAAATCGGTATTTCAAAACCTCGCCATAAAAACATTATAAAAGATGCAAAAGAATTATGCTCTTTACATTAAACAATCTGACCAATGAAAAACACTAAAATTACCATTCATTTTTTGGGAGCTGCAGGAACAGTAACGGGTTCCAAATATTTAATCGATACAGGAGATCATCAACTCTTAATAGACTGCGGCCTTTTTCAAGGGTTAAAGGAATTACGGCTTAAAAACTGGGAATATCCGCCTGTGGACGTTTCAGCCATTGATGCCGTTTTATTGACTCATGGCCATTTCGACCACACAGGATACCTTCCACGATTAATAAAATATGGTTTTAACGGACCAGTTTACGGAACAAATCCCACTTTGGATATTGCCACAATCATTCTGAATGACAGTGCCAAAATCCAGGAACAGGAAGCGGCGCGAGCTAATAAAGAAGGTTACTCCAAACACAGTCCGGCAGAACCGCTGTATGGTGTGAAGGATGTAGCAAAAACCATTTCCCATTTTAAGGAGGTTCCACCATCACAGTGGATTCCGTTGTTTGAGGGCATCAGTGCCCGATTTCAGTACAATGGGCATATCTTGGGTTCTACTTTCATAGAGCTGGAGATACATGAAAAACGTTTTGTTTTTTCCGGGGATATTGGACGCACAAATGATTTATTGTTGTTTCCACCCCTGAAACCAGAAAAGGCGGATGTTCTTTTCATAGAGTCGACCTACGGAGGAAGGTTTCATCCGGATGAAGTGGAAGCGGTTCCGGAGATTGAAAAATTAGTCAACGACACCATTAACCGTGGAGGCAGCCTGTTTATCCCAAGTTTTTCGGTTGAACGTGCTCAACTGATGATGCTTATTTTATGGAGGTTGCTTAACGAAAATAAAATACCCAAAGTACCGATAATCATGGACAGTCCGATGGGAGCCAGCATACTCGATCTGTTTTACCGTACCAGAGATTGGCACCGGTTAACAACCGACGAATGTGATGAAATGTGCGATCATTTCACGGTGGTCAGCAGCTATCAGGAAACCATGGAGTTGCGGTCCGACAACAAACCAAAAATTGTTATCGCCGGCAGCGGGATGCTCACCGGTGGCAGAATGCTCAACTATCTTGAAACCCAGGCACAAAACCCTGATAATACCCTGCTTTTTGTCGGCTATCAGGCCGAAGGAACCCGTGGAAGAAAACTATTGGATGGTGAGAAAGAACTAAAAGTGTATGGAAAATGGGTTCCTTTCAATATGGAAATAGCGGAAATTGAAGGACTGTCTTCACATGCAGACCACAATGAACTCCTTGGCTGGATGAATGGAATAACAAATATTCCGGAAAGAATTTTCATCGTACATGGGGAGAAGGAAGGCGCAGAAGCGCTGCAGCTGGGCATAAAAGAAACCTACGGCTGGGATTCCCAAATACCGCAACTTTATGATATTGAAGAATTATAATTTGGAGATATGAATCATATAAGGGACAGTAAAATCAAGCATTCAGAAGAGACCAACTGGTATGTGATTACCGGCGGACCCAGTACCGGAAAAACAACGACCATTGATTTGCTTCAGAAGCAAGGTTACCATACGACAATAGAACACGCAAGGCATTACATTGATACCATGCATAATGAAGGAAATTCCGTTAAAGAAATTAGAAGCAATAAGAAGAAATTTCAATTGGGCGTGTTAGATATGCAGATTGCCCAAGAAGGATCGCTCAATAAGGAGGATATGGTTTTTTTGGACAGGGCTATCCCGGACGCAATGGCTTATTATCAATTTTTAAACTTGGATTATGATGAAAAGTTACTTAATGCCGTCAACGGGGTTTCCTACAAAAAAATCTTTATTTTAGACCGATTGCCTTTTACCAAAGACTATGCGAGAACCGAAAATGAAGACGATCAAAAACTAATTCATCAGTTGATAATAGAAAGCTATACCAATCTCGGTTTCACTATCGTTTTTGTTCCGGTTTTGCCTCCCGAAGAAAGAGTGAAATTCATTTTAGATAATTTATGAACAAAAAATATTCATCCAAATTGTTAACATATAAGAAATTATTATTATGAAAAATTCAGAACATGATCACAACATGCTTAAGGATACTGATTCAGCAACAGGCAATCATTCCAAACATGAAATGGAATCGGGCAAGGAGTCTGTACAGCACGCGCAAAAAAGCCATGCCTCTGCATACAAAAAGTTATTTTGGATGCTTCTGATTTCCTTTATTTCAATGTTTATACTAATGTATGCGATGGTGGACAAGCTGGCTAACGTAATTCCAAACATAAACCAGTTATACATGGCAGGCCTGATGGCTTCTCCTATGTTAATCATCGAACTGCTGTTAATGGGGAAGATGTATCCCAACAAAAAACTCAATAAAATTCTTATGGGCCTCGGAGTGCTGATGATGGTGCTGTTTTGGTCCGGGATTCGGCAGCAGACAGCCGTGGGAGATGTCCAGTTTCTAAAGTCCATGATTCCACACCATGCAGGGGCTATTCTTATGGTCGAAGAAAGTAATCTGGTCGATCCGGAAGTGAGAAAGTTGGGCGAGGAAATTATCAAAGCACAGGAGGAAGAAATTGCCGTCATGAGGGCGAAAATTAAGGAACTTCAAACCCGGAAGTAATCTCAAATAGCAGAATTTAACGCAAAAAAATTGAATTATGAAAAAATACACCTGTCCCATGCATCCCCAGATATTGAAGGACGAACCGGGGAAATGTCCACTTTGCGGAATGAACTTAATTCCCTTGGGAGGAACCGCCCGACCTGAAAAAGACGAACACAGCCATCATCATCAGAATCATGATCATCACTCAGAATCTGATAGTTCAGCGGCGGGATTTGACAAACATGCAGGTCATCATACTCCGGATTTCCTGAAGAGATTCTGGATCTCTTTGGCACTTACCGTTCCGGTCCTTCTGCTTTCTCATATGATTCAGCAGTGGCTTGGTTTCACAATTGCTTTTAACGGTGATAAATATGTACTTCTGGTTTTGGGAAGTATTATTTATTTCTACGGTGGAATGCCTTTTTTCAAAGGGTTTTTGGGCGAAGTGAAAGCCGGAGCTATTGGGATGATGACGCTCGTTGCTTTGGCGATTACCGTAGCTTATGTCTATTCCGTTGCAGTCGTATTCGGGCTGCCGGGCATGGATTTCTTCTGGGAACTTGCCACCTTAATTGTGATCATGCTTCTTGGGCACTGGCTCGAGATGCGTTCGCAGATGGCTGCTTCAAAAGCGTTGCAATCTCTAGTTGCCTTACTACCAAATGACGTAACCGTCGAGCAGAACGGAAGTCCGGTTAAAATAAAACTGGGACAGCTGAAAAACGGAGATACTGTAATCATAAGACCGGGCGAAAAAGTCGCCGCTGACGGTCTGATTGTCGAGGGCACTTCTTACTTAAATGAAAGCATGCTGACGGGAGAAAGTGTTCCTGTAAGAAAAGAGTCCGGTGGAAAGGTTATCGCAGGGTCTATCAATGGAGACGGGGCTTTAAAGATAAAAGCAACAGGGGTTGGGAAGGATTCGTACCTCAATAAGGTCATTAATTTGGTTCAAGATGCTCAGGCAGCAAAGTCGAACACTCAGAATCTGGCGGATAAAGTAGCCAAATGGCTTACTATAGTAGCAATTGTGGTGGGAGTAGGAACTTTCGCTTACTGGTACATCACCATGGGAGATTTGGCTTTTGCTCTGGAACGGATGGTAACGGTAATGGTAACAGCCTGCCCTCATGCTTTAGGAGTGGCAATCCCTCTGGTGGTGGCCATTTCCACTACACTTTCAGCGACAAATGGTTTACTCATCAGAAACCGAACGGCTTTTGAAACCACGAGAAAATTATCGACCATTATTTTCGATAAAACCGGCACCCTTACGAAAGGTTCCCACACCGTGCAGAAAATCATTCCTCTAACTGAGCACTATTCGGAAAACGATTTACTCCAGTATGCAGCGGCAGTGCAGCAGAACTCCGAACATCATATTGCAAAAGGAATCATGCAGACCCTTTCCGAGAAAAAACTGGAGCTATGGAAGTCAGACAGTTTCCGCTACATGCAGGGAATTGGAGTGACAGGAATCGTAAACGGTAAATCGGTTGTCGCGGCTGGTCCTAATTATTTTGTTCAAAACAATAAACAGGTACCTGCCATTCCGGAAGAAATCAACCAGGATGCAGAAACAGTGAACTTTATTCTGATTGATGACGTGCCCGTGGGTATTGTTTCTTTAGCAGATACCATTCGCGAAGGCGCAAAAGAAGCTATTGACCAACTTCGAAGCATGAACATTAAATCATTCCTGCTTACAGGTGATAACGAAAAGGTAGCGGCGGCGGTGTCAAAGCAGTTAGGAATGGACGGATATTTGGCAAATGTACTTCCGCACCACAAACAGGAAAAAGTAAAAGAATTTCAGGATAAAGGGGAAATCGTTGCGATGACAGGTGACGGCGTAAATGATGCACCGGCTTTGGCAGCAGCAGATGTAGGCATTGCAGTTGGCAGCGGAACTGATGTTGCTGCCGAAACCGCAGATATTATTCTGGTCAACAGTGACCCTCGAGACGTGGTGAAAATGATAGATTTTGGAAAGAAAACCTACAGCAAGATGATCCAGAATCTCGTATGGGCAGTGGGCTACAACGTCGTGGCTATTCCACTTGCTGCGGGTGTTCTGTATCCTACATTTGTCCTGAGTCCCGCCATGGGCGCAGTGCTGATGAGTGTCAGTACCATCGTGGTCGCACTTAATGCAAGTTTGTTAAAAATTAAATAATCACAGGATGAAATATATATTTTCGCTCTTCCTATTTATGGCAATGTCCATAAACAGTTATTCACAGAGCACCAAAACCGTGTACACCTGCCCGATGCATCCACAGGTCGTGAAATCAGCACCCGGTAACTGCCCCATTTGCGGCATGACACTGGTGAAGAAAACCGTTACTGAGAAAAAAACGGCGGCCAAATCCGCAGCTGCTCCTAAAAAAGTTACAGCAGTTAAAAAAACTACGGCTAAGAAACCTGAAATTACCGCTGCAAAAACAAAGACGGTAACGGAAGTTAAAAAAACGATCCTGCCAAAGGCTAAACAAACACCGAAAGATCCAGCCGCCGTTAAGACCCCACAACATCAAACTTCAGATCATAATCAGCATGAAGCTGCGCAAAAAAGTTACACATGTCCGATGCACCCCGAGGTCGTTTCAGACAAACCCGGACAGTGTCCGAAATGCGGAATGAATCTGGTCCCTCAGAAGGAAAGCGGCCGGCATCAGTCTACCGGCAAAACCCCGGAACATCAAACTTCAGATGCGCATCAGCATGAAGAAGCGCAAAAGATGTACACCTGCCCGATGCATCCCGAGGTGATATCGGACAAACCCGGAAAGTGTCCCAAGTGCGGTATGAATCTGGTGCCTCAAAAAAGGAAAGAAGGAAGATCATTCTGCACACGGAAACATGCAGATACATGGTGAACACAAAATGGTCATGCCCATGCCCGAAAAGCACCTAAAAGGCGGACGCAAAGTGACCTACCATCTTTATGTGAAAGACACCCTGGTAAATTTCGCGGGCAAACAGAAACGCGCCATTGCCGTAAACGGGCAGATTCCGATGCCAAAACTGGAGTTTTATGAGGGCGATACGGCGGAAGTGATTGTCCATAATTTAATGGACGAAGAAACTTCGCTGCACTGGCACGGTCTTCATCTTCCAAATAAAGAAGATGGGGTTCCCTGGCTTACCCAGAAACCCATTCCACCACATTCAACCTACACGTATTCGTTTCCGATCATCCAAAACGGAACCCACTGGTATCACTCACATACTGGCCTGCAGGAGCAGATTGGAATGTATGGGATGATGATTCTGAAAAAACGTCCCGAAGATCCTACTTTCCGGCCGGGGATTGATGATTTGCCCACAGAGCACCTTATCCTGAGCGAGTGGACAAACCTGAACCCCAATAATGTTCAGCGGATGCTTCACAACGCCAATGACTGGTTTGCTATTAAAAAAGGCAGTACTCAAAGTTATGCCGAAGCCATTAAAGAAGGCCACTTTAAAACAAAACTCACCAACGAGTGGAAGCGGATGCTGGCCATGGACGTGAGTGACGTGTATTATGACGCCTTTCTGATTAACGGTAAAATAGAAAGCCAGCTCGCAGGATACAAAGCCGGTGACAAAGTGCGGCTTCAAATTGCCAACGGCGGTGCTTCCTCCTATTTTTGGCTCAATTATGCAGGAGGAAAAATTAAAGTAGTGGCCAGTGATGGATTGGACATTGAACCGGTAGAAGTGGACCGTCTTATTCTGGCAGTTTCTGAAACAGTGGATATCGTAGTGGAAATTCCTGAAAGAAACACCTCCTACGAGCTCCTTGTTACGCCCGAAGACCGCACAAAATCGGCTTCCGTTTACATTGGCGAAGGAATTAAAAAAGCCCAGGCACCATTACCCAAACTCAAATATTTTGAAGGAATGAGGATGATGAATGACATGATGAAGATGAACGGTGACATGAAAGATATGGGCATGAAGATGAGTTATCAGACGATGGATATGAATCAGGTGATGTACCCTGAGATTAATACTGAAAACAATGCAGCAATGCCGATGAATACAATGGACAACAGTGATGCGGAAATGGATCACTCAAAGCACCAGATGCCTGCTTCCGGGATTACCACATTGAATTACGGAATGATGAAGTCGCCTTATGACACTTCGCTTCCGAAAGACAGTCCCGTGCGCGAGCTCAAGTTTACCCTTACGGGAAACATGAGCCGCTATGTGTGGAGTATGGATGATAAAGTCCTTGCGGAGTCCGACAAAATATTGGTAAAAAAAGGAGAGATACTTCGCATAACACTCTTCAACAATTCGATGATGCGTCACCCGATGCACCTGCACGGTTTTGATTTCCGGGTGCTAAATAAAAACGGTGTTCGGGCACCGCTCAAAAATGTGTTGGACATTATGCCGATGGAGACCGATGTCATAGAATTTGCAGCCAACCAGGATGGGGACTGGTTCTTTCACTGTCACATCCTCTATCACATGATGGCGGGGATGAACCGCGTTTTCGCAGTGGGCGATTATCAGAATCCTTTGCTGCGGGATAAAGCTTCAACTTATAAAAAGCTTCAGCGCGAAAGTAACATGTGGCACCTGATGGCCGAAAACGATTTCGCCACCAATGGTAACGACGGGATGGCGAGAATTTCAAATGCCCGCTGGGAATTGGGAACAGAATGGCGTTTAGGTTACAATCCCCATCACGGCTACGAGGTGGAAACCCAACTCGGCAGGTATGTGGACCGTATGCAGTGGCTGAAACCATTTATCGGATTTAACTATCATTATAGAAAGATTGACAGGAATAATATTGAAAAAAACCTTTTTGGACAGGCATCTACTAAAGATGAAAGAAAAACTTTCAGCGCTGGTATCATGTATAAACTCCCGATGTTGGTGGACCTGCAGGCAGAAATATTTACAGACGGAATTGTAAGGTTCCAGCTGAAACGTGAAGACATTCCGTTGACTGCGCGTTTGCGCGGGGCATTCATGGTCAATACCGACAAAGAATATATGGCAGGTCTTAAATATATCGTCACAAAAAATATCGGAATCTCAACCCACTACGACAGCGATATGAGCTGGGGTGCAGGGATTACTTTGAATTATTAAGATACTGTTGATGAGCAATGTTTAATAGGATGCAACACGTTAAATAAAGACCGATTGCACTTTATTTTGCTCGTACGCAGCCAGATATGTAATAAAGGAAGGGGGAAAATACTTATTACGAAGAAATTTGAAGTATCAATTTCTAGTCCCTACTTCTAAAATCAGGGACTAAATCGGGGATTGTTTAATGGTTTATACGATGCCTTATGCGTTTATAAAATTATCTAACTTGCTTACTGTCAGTAAAATGATGACTTACATTGCTTTATTGGTTTAAATAAAAACTCCCTGTGGAACTACATGAGCATTTTGATGAAATTCACCCAAAAGTTTTAAATTTTTTAAATGACAATGAAGAGAAGATAATTGAGGGCTACGAAGAAAATGACGGGCACCCATTTCAGCATGTCTTTAATTCTTATCTAAATTTATTTAAAGTAAGGTTTCCTCTTGTAACAAATTCAGAAGTTAACATTTTTAGATATTTTTTTGTTGAAAAGTTGCAAAGTCACTTCCGCAAAGAACTTCAGGACTCAATTGAAGTATGCAATCAAACATATTTTGGAAAATTACTACATAACATTCGTGAAGATAAATCTCGATCCGAAAGATGTTTCTTCTGTTTATGCCGTTAAACCTAAACTTGACAACCCAAGGATTGCCAAGCAACATGGGGCATTCTTAATTTTTGGTATTAGTCCATCATTATTTACTGTTTTCGGGTTATATAAACCAATGGCTAAATTTAACAAAAAATGGATTGAAAGAGGAAGTGATTCAGATCAACGAATTATTATCGATAAAAAGTCTAAAACTCAAATATTACAACAACTGGAAAGCTTTGGTTTCAACCAAGCTACTTTATTTCCAGAAGTCGATATAGTTGCAAGTTTTGTAAAATTCAAATACTTAAAAAAACTGGATTAATAGATTTTGGATTTTAATAATAAATATGAAACATTGGATGATTTTATTTCTTCCCGCCTTAATGATGAAGAAGTGGGAATCTGGTTTTATGACAATGGTTTAGAGAAGTTTATTATTAAGTTGCCTAATCATATTATTAGAGCCATCAACCAAGGATGTAAATTAGAAATGTTAGTAGGGCAGTATTTTGTTTCAGAAAAAACATACCCTGTTATTGGATTATTCATTTATGACCATATTGATAATCCCTTGATTGTAACTCAATCCAGTAATTTCCTGCTTGAAATAGATGCACTTAAATTAATATTGAAAAGAGGGAATTCAATTTTATTGGACTTTTATGATGAATTGGGGGTTCCCGTTTTATCAAGCAATCCTACCCTAAGTGAGAATACCGTTGAAATTCAATGGCAAAACATTGATACTGAATATAACAATGATAATTGGAAGAAAGTTTTAGATCAAATGAAATTGGATTTTGACGCCAAAAACTATCAAGATTTTCAGAGAATAGAAATAAATGTTTCCAATGCAGTTGCGATACAATCTGCTTTTATTACTGATCAAAATATTACCACTCATTATTTAGAGGAAAAAGAGGGAGATCAGCTTGAAAAAAAGTGTTCGTACCCTTAGAGTCTATATTTAAAATCAATACTATTTTTCTCAATCCTTATTTTAATTCTTCAGGCAGAAAAAAGGAATTCACCGATATTTTTGCCCATTATGAATTGGGAACATTTTATATTGAATCCAAGGTTTTATCTTCTCAAAAGGCTTTTGATAAATCCATTTCCAAACAACAGGATAATATTAAAAAGCAAATATTAAAGGCGGTTAATCAACTTGCCGGAGCTTTGAGAAGTGTATCAAATGAAATATCGGTATTTGACTCTAAATCAAATCTGAAAATTGAGATTAACAAAGGGTTAGTACCACAATGTATTATTTTAGTTTCAGAATTACCCTCATTTGGGGAATGGGAAGATTTTAACATTTCAATTTTTAAATTAATTTCACAATATAACTGTTATCTCAATATAATGGAACTTTCTGACTTTATGAAGATTATTAAAGTAGCCAGCGCAAGCATCGAAAAATTGGATTATTATCTTATGAAAAGGGCAGAAGGTTTCGAAACAACAAAGACTTTCTTTTATAAAACCGAGGTTGTGTTTAATTAAGTGTTTTAATAATTTATTTTTTATTCCAGGTTCTAGAAAGACTATTTTCAATCTTTATTCGTCCGATTTCTCTAATTATTTGAGAAGCGAATCTTCTTTTTCGTCGCAAATATTTTCTAAATTTGCGACAAAATAACCGTAAATTGCATATGCAAAGCATTGATGATAAAATACTTGTAAAAATAAAAAAGCGAAGAGGGGTACGCTGTTTTTTATGGAAGGCTTTCTTGCTTTCGGCAATGCCAGAGCAGTTGCAAAAGCATTGGAAAGATTGGTCAATAGCGGCGGTATTTACCGTGTTGCGAGGGGATTTACGCTGTTTTACAAACGGATCCAGTTTTGGGAAATATTCAGCCTTCTGCCGAACAGATTGCAGAGGTAATTCGCAAAAGAGACAAGGCGCGCATTATTCCAACGGGAATTCTGGCGCTCAATGCACTAGGACTCTCCACCCAGATTCCCCTCAATTTGGTGTATCTTACAGACGGTTCTGCACGAACAGTTGATCTCGGCAAAAGAAAAATAAAATTCAAAAAAACAAGCCCGAAAAAACCTCGCTGCGATTGGTGAAATAAGCGGACTTGTAATCCAAGCTTTGAAAGAAATCGGGAAGGACAATGTCACTCAACAGGAAAAGGATTTAGTTATAGAAAAACTTAAAAAGGAAAATCCATACCGCTTGGAACACGACATTCGCCTTGCGCCAGAATGGATTAGGATAATAATGCGGAACGCCATAAATAAAAATAATGACAAATAAATTTTTAGCCCTTCCCCAATAAACGAGGGTCCTTGCTTTTACACAAGTTGCCGAAAAAAGAGGAATAACACCGTTTGCCGTGGAAAAAGACTGGTGGGTATCGCAAACTTTGAAAGCGGTTTTTGAATTGGATGTAGCCGAGCATTTGGTTTTCAAAGGTGGCACCTCGCTGAGCAAGGCGTGGAACCTCATAGAAAGGTTTTCCGAAGACATTGATTTGGCCATCGAAAGAGAGTTTCTTGGCTTCGAAGGAAGTTTGACTAAAAACAAGAAAACCAAATTAAGGAAGGCTTCCGGCCAATATATCAGCGAGGTTTTTTATTTAGAATTACAGGAAAAATTTAAAGAGAAAGGCTTGGAAAATGTCACTTTCTCGTTGGCCGAAACCCAGGATTCCGATCAGGATCCTCGTATTATCAATATTTTTTATCCAAATATAATTGTAGTTACGGAATATCTGAAGCCGAGAGTTCAAATAGAAGTCGGGTGCCGTTCATTGATTGAGCCATTTACGATGAAAAAAATTTCCGCGATGGTTGATGATGAATATCCAGAGCAGAGTTTTTCGGAGAAAAGCGAAGAAATACCATCCGTTAATCCGGAAAGGACTTTTTTAGAAAAAATTTTCCTTCTGCATGAAGAGTTTCAGAAAACCGCTGAAAAAATAAGGGTAGATCGGCTCAGCCGCCATTTGTACGATCTATATGCTCTTTCAAAAACAGAATATGCAGAAAGTGCCCTACAGAATAAGGAACTCTATGAAACCATTGTAAAGCACAGAATGGAGTTTGCCAATATCTCCGGTATCGACTATAGCCTGCACAGGCCAGCCACAATAAACCCTATTCCACCAGAAAATATCATTGAATTATGGGAAAAAGATTATGCCAAAATGCGAGAAGAAATGGTTTATGGCGAAAACAGACCAACTTTTTCTGAAATAATTGAAACTCTTAAAAAACTAAAAGATAAAATCAACAGCCTCAATTGGGAAATGATTTAAGGGAAAAGGTTTTGCTAAAATATTAAACAAATACTCTTACTTCAAAACCTCGTCAATAATCTTATCCAATTTATTATCCGGAAGACTGTTTAAATAAGACAGTGTAGATTTTATATCTTTTTGCCCAAGTGCTTCGCGAATAGTCTCAATTGAAATATTATTGAACTTCAAAACTGTGGCAAACGAGTGACGGGCGCAGTAATAAGAGATATTCTTCTTGATTTGCAGTTCTTTCATTATTTCTTTTAACTGCATATTCACATAATAGGTCAGCACTTTTTTGGATCTGTTTTTTAGGTAAATCTGCGTTGGCTTTTCGGTATTCATTATGTTGAAAATGAACTTTGAACTGTCTTCGGATTTGTATTTTTCCATGATATTCCGAGCGTAATCATTGATTTTAAAACTCACCGGAACGCCTGTTTTACTGCGGATATAATTAATACGATCAATATTCAAGAATTTTTTTCCAACTTAATCAAATCCAAAAAGTTGATTCCTCTTGCATAATAACTGAACAAAAACATATCTTTTGCAAAAGAAAGTTTTTCGTCTTTTGGCTCATATTTCTTGAGTTTTTCTATTTCTTCTTCATTCAGATACTCCTTTTTCCCACTTTCCTTCAGTTTTGAAATTTTATAATGCCTAAAAGGATATTGTTTTTCCGTAATTACTTGGTTTCTAATGGCTTGATTAAAAACCGAACGCAAAGTCCGCATTCTAATCGCGATACTGGACTCCCTATTCCCGCGAGAAATGCAATAGGCTTCAAATTTTTTCAAGTTAGAATAATCCAATTCATTAAAGCTAATGTCTTTTTTGCCAAAGAACCGTTGCAGCGCATTCAGAGTATCTTTTTCCACTTTCGCTGTTCCGGTTTTATCCGATGCCAAAAGATTTCTAATCAAATCTTCGTGGAAACTCGTATAGGTTAAGGAAATGCTTTGTCCGCTGCTCGTCTTTAGTTTATTGATAAGATCAGGAAGCGTGAAGTAGATTCCATTTTTATCGAAATCGTCGATAATCTCGTCAATGATCTTAATTCTGCGCTCAATAAATTTGTTGAGGTTAGCGTGATTGGGATGCGAAGTTTTCAGACGACAAGCGTCAAAACTCCAGTCCTTCTCCTTGCAAGTTTTCCCGATTGAAAGACTTGTGTTTTTGCGGTCTTTTATAAATGAAATTATGATACTTCTCTCCCCTGTTTTATTCGCTTTTGGAGCAAGTGTAAAGGTGTAACTTACCATTTTGTGTCAATTTTTATCGTTTTTCACGAACATTTTTTTCAGATGTTCCTGTTTATCGTGTTTTACAAAAATTTTTTCACGAACATTTCACGAACATTTGCCCTCCAAAAGTAAAATATTATAAAATACTGTACAAGAAAAATATTTGTAAACAATTGATAATCAAAGAAAATAAAGCATAATAAAGATTAAGCAAATTATAATAAAACACAATAAAACCGACTGTTAATCAGTGGGGTCTTGGTTCGAGCCCAAGAGGGGAGCAATAATAGAGCCCTGCAGTACTGCAGGGCTTTTTTGTGGCTTTACTTTGAATTTTAAGTAATTACCTTGTTATCCATTTTGTTTTGTAGTGTGTAATATTTATTGCTATTTAGCCATATTCACTATATGATTTAGCGAATTATGGAACAAATTGTCTGATGATGCTTTTGTAGAATTATTTCGTGAAAAATAATATTATTGGCAATCTTTCGGCAAATAGTGTAAAAAAGGATTGTAAAGAATACAACCCTTTTTCTTACTAAAATTAAACTTATTTTGTGGTTACAATCATCATATGAGGGCTAAAAGGCAATAAGAATTCTTCATTCTCTGTTGTTGACAAAAGCTCTTTCAGTACTTTCTTTCTTTCTTCATCCAACATATTGGCAAAAAAATTACTGTCAAGCCAAATAATTCCTTCAACTGCATATATCTTTTCAATCTTCAAATTACATTTTAAAAATTCATTTTTAAATTCTGAAGGTTTATGATAAAATGCTTCTGCCAACAACCAAGGAAAATCATCCGGAGGATTATGGATTCCGGTCAATAATTCACTTTTACACATTTCAAGAAAAGTAGGTTTGTAAATCAGTCCGTTTAATAAACCTGCTAATGTAGAGGCTGTGGAATTAATTCCGAAGCCCAATATAATTCCGCTCTTTTTTACAACTCTTTTCGCTTCATTTATCACAAGAAGCCTATCTTCTTCCTTTTGCAGATGATAGAGAGGTCCATGTAAAATAACAACATCTGCAAAATTATTCGGAAATTCCAGTTTACGGGCTTCGCCCTTGATAACTTGAAACTTATTCTTTAGTTTGTTGGATCTGTCTTTTGCAATATGAAGATGCTTGTCAATAGGTTCTACCAAATAAACCTGATGTTGCAATTTTGATAACCATTCGGAATATTTTCCTGTACCTCCACCAATATCAAGAATGATAGATTGATGTTTTAAATGCAATTCAATAAGGGATTTAATCCTCTCAAATTCGAAGATGCCCATTCCTTTAGAAAGTCTGTCTTCTTCAGATGCTTTATTATAAAAACGTTCAATAGATGAACTGATTAAATTAGTTTTTCTCATACTAAGTTTTGCGTAGAAAACGCCCAATTAAAAAATAAAATGATATAAATAGGAAACCGCAACTGCATATAACAGTTGTAAAGAACCTTTAGAACAAAGGTGGTATGTCATACTTAGTATAGAATGAGGCAAAGATAGTAATTTAAAACAAAAAGACTACAGCTAACATCGGTTTGGCGAAATGGCGGGTTAAGAGAAAATTTATTTTTTATGATAAACTTAGGCATACTCTTAATAGCTTAAGAGATCAAAATAATCATCGCTGAGCTTTAGCGGCATTGCGTTCGTTAAAAACAGTATGAGCAGGTAAGATATCTTTGTGTTCCTTGCGATAAATATTAAACACGAAGGCATTAATAATTTTTTATATTCAACCATGCTTTTAAGGCACGAATTGCTGCGTAATAGATTACTCTGGAACTACAAGAAAACTGATTATATTTCAATCATTTAGAAATTAAGGAAATTTAGCAGATTTTAAAATCTGAATACTCTAAATTTCTTAATGGTTTAATAGATTAAAATCATTATCTAATTGCTGAGCTTTAGCGGCATTGCGTCCGTTAAAACAGCATCAAGGGAAAAATCCTTTGCGCTCCTTGCGATGAATATTCTTTAAACACAAAGGCACAAATAATTTTTTATATTCAACCGTGCTTTTAAGGCACGAATTGCTGCGCAATGGATTGATTATAGAAGCCTAACTGATTATATTTCGATAATTCGTCAGGCTCATTACAGGCTCTGGCTCAATATGATACTCTATGATTTATGCCTCAGAACGAAATGTGAAGGAGTCTCTCCGGTATTTTTACTAAATACTCTGGAAAAATAAGAGTACTCTTCAAATCCCAGTTTGAAAGCAATATCTGTAAGGCTTTCGTTCAGGTAAATCAACATTCTCTTGGCTTCCAGTATTACCCTCTCGGTGATAATATCGGAAGCCTTTTTTGTACTACAGTCTGGGTAATACGGTTAAGATGCTTAGCCGTTATCCCCAGTAAACCGGCATAATAAGAACTGGATTTCTGCACCAGAAAATGCTCTTCCAAAAGCGCTTCAAACTCCTGATAATGTCGGATATATGAGAACACATTACCCGAAGTAAGTAGTTGCTGTTCTTTTGAAAATAATCTTACCGACTGAATATAGATTCTCGTAATAAGAGCCAGAATATTCTCTTTCTGCATCAGATTTTCCTGTAAGCTTTCCTCCTGAAGTTCTGTAAACAAGGAATTAATCTTCTGCAGGTTCTGATTGTCCAGCTGAAGTTTTCTGGGAAAAGAAACCGAAGCAAAAAATGGAAAGTTTTTCAGCTTCTGATTTACATAATGCATATTGTAATATTCCTGCGAAAAAAAGAAAATATAGCCATCTGTATCAGCAGAAAGCTCCCAACTGTGTATCTGACCGGGTGACAGAAAGAACAGACTGCCTGCCTGTACATCATAACTCTGAAAATCTATTTCATGCACTCCACTCCCCTGTGTGAATAGTACCGTTACATAAAAATCATGACGATGGGGTTTTTCAATATGTTTATGGCTGCTCTTCAAATGCCCCTTCATGGTATTAAAATAAAAACCAGAAGACACATTATTCTCCTGAAAGAGGCCCATGTGAAGTACAGAGATAGAATCCATAATGAAAATTCAGAGCCTAAAAGTAATGAAAATCCTGTAAGTATCGCAGACGTGATTAAAAGAAACAGAAAAATCGGTTTGCTAAGACAACAACAAAGGTTTCTTACAAATCCGACCCGTTATACCGAATATTTTTATAAATTCAGTTTTCCTTCAGATTTTAATTTTATTTTTGAATAAAATGACAGCATGAAAATACTCATCATTGAGGACGAAATTGCATTGAGTAAAAGCATTGCCACCTACTTAAAGCAGGAAAATTACCTTTGTGAGACAGCTACAAATTTCAATACTGCAATTGAAAAAGTAGACTCATATGATTATGACTGCATTCTTCTTGATATTTCATTACCCGATGGTAATGGATTGAGTGTTTTAAAAAACTTAAAAGAAAACGATAAAACCGATGGAGTAATTATTATATCTGCAAAAGACTCCATTGATGATAAAATAGCCGGATTAACGCTGGGCGCAGATGACTATATTCCAAAGCCTTTTCATTTATCAGAACTAAGCGCGCGTATCGCTGCCGTAATACGCCGCAGACGGTTTAATGGCGGTAATATTCTGGTATTTCATGAAATTACCATTGATACACTTGCCAAAACAGTTACGGCTAACCATCAGACTATTGACCTTACCAGAAAAGAGTACGATTTACTGCTTTATTTTACGATTAATAAGAACAGAGTCCTCTCTAAAACAGCAATTGCCGAGCACCTCTCCGGGGAAAATGCAGATGTCTACGACAACTATGATTTTATATATGCCCATATTAAAAACATGAAAAAAA
>ENA-OOPK01000005-OOPK01000005.1-human-oral-metagenome-genome-assembly--contig:-NODE-5-length-17167-cov-27.739143_pt1 | contig 17167 bp, 16 predicted proteins | sample MGYA00245262_ERZ501133 | MGnify/ENA primary metagenome ERZ501133 (study PRJEB25959, sample SAMN05335003) | human oral metagenome | host: human-associated | place: USA: California | collected 2014-03-31...
TGAGGAAAGAATTTATCAAGATCTGGAACCTAACTTTCACTGTTTTTAAATACAACAAAATTGCCAATCTATATTATATTATATGCCTTATTAACATTTTTATATAAATTTTGTAATTTGTGAGGTCGACGAAAAGAATTTCAGATCCGTGTAAGTTGCTTACCCGACGAACTTGTAGCCACAATAGGCGATAATCTCGTAGATTGAAATTGACGGGAAACTCAACAAGTAGAGACCTGCTTTGAACATCAACACTTCGACTAACATTGTGATCAGGCCTGTGCTCGCTGTCATGCCCAAAACCTCGGGGGTAAAACTGTCACAAAAAAATATTAACATCAATTCTCAGAACAAAACTACGCCAAATATTACGTTATTACGATCATATTATATTATGATATTAGGTATATGACGATAAAACTAGTAAAGGTTATTGGATCTAGGGAAAAATAAATATTTTGATTTTTTCTGAGTACGTACTTGAAATTAGTGCCCATTAAAAATGCCACGAGCAGCACGTAAGTAATAAATGCCATGGAAGGAATGTACAAATCAGGTGCATTGATGTCTTGATTGGGTGGTTCGTAGGTGTCAATGCCTTCTGCTTGGCGACTAATGCGACGAGACCAGGACTAATGCCATATAAATTAATAAATTAAATAATTCTAAGAAATATAATTATAATTAATTATCGATAAAATGGCCCAGACGAAATTTTTTCGCTTGGATCTGGTCCGTGGAAATAGGGAAATTTTGCAAGAAATAGAGTATTATAGAGTACATTTAGTATTATATTATACGAGGTTATATTTACCTTGTGAAGGAACGGGCAAGCGAGAATTTTCAATTTATTCAAAACATAGGAATTGTTCACGGCGAAGTAATAACGCAACGAGTTCAACCATTTGCTGCTCACCTGTAAAATTAAATAATTAATACAAAAATTAAATAATTATGAATTTTTTGAACGTGAAGTCGTTACAGGGAAGCTAGATGTGACACAAAAAAAGATTTTTTCCCGCGTAACGATTTGATATGATTATTAACGCTATATTAAGCGTATTTAGCTTACTGTAGGCACATTTATGCGATTGATAAAGTTTGTAGCTTGTTGCATGCCGATCTGAGCAATCGGATTGGATGTAAAATCGACAGGGAAGGAAAACTGAGGCTAAAAAAATATTAGAAAATATTATTAATTAATATGCACGTATATTTGTATCAAGAAAGTTCGTTTCGGAATTATTCAATATCGCTATAAATTGATGCGTATTTTTTTCGGTTTTTCAATTCTTAACAAGTGCCATATTAGCACTGTTGAGTACTAATAATTAATTCTTACTTGACCGCCATTTCCTATTTGAGGGTTTTGACTCCAAGCTCCGCTTCCAAAATTTGGATTAGGTTGAAAACCGTTTGGATTCGGTTGGAATGTGTTAGGTTGGCCAACTACTGGAATATCGGCCATATTTATAACTTGTGTAGTGTTGGTAGGTTACTGAGACCTGAAATAAAGACTTCGTTGGCCACGTCAAACAAAATTCAAATTGACCGCAGACGTCAGCAAACACAAATTTCAATTCTCAATATGATAAGAGATACCTAGCCTAATAATTATACTTTATATAAATTGGGACTTGAATATTTATGCTGAGAAACTTGTCAAGGTAACGCGTCGTAAAAATTTCTTTAGATCTTTACATTTTGCCGCCAACTTCACAGCAACACAACAGAAGGATGGAAGACGAGTACGTAGTGTATAATAAGTAACATATAATATTAATATGATATTTGATAGCGCACGAAACGAAACCGACGATAAAGTAAGTGAAAAAATTCTTGATCTTGTCTCAAAAATCTAATTAAATTATTCTATTAGGAGAGAATAGTCATTTATTTCTTAAATGAACCAGCAGCAGAAAAATATGGCAGTTTAAGCTTCGAATTCCCAATTTTAACGGCAGATCTTGACCCGATTGAGACAAAAGCCAATATTCAATCACTACTCGCGAACAAAAATCCTAAATTTCCTACAATATCAACCACTGAATGTTGGCAAAAGAATTTTCATATGACAGTTACTGGATTCCCTCAAATACCCGCGAACTATTTTTCAGATCCGACGCTACGAGCTTCACTGGACCAACTTATCCAAGAATATATTACTATAGTAAATAGTGACTATAGGTTTAGTGAACGAACGCCATTTGAATTAGATCAAAAGGAGCCTATTCAAATTATGGGCGACACGATGTTTTTGATCCCAACCAAAACTATTCAGCTTTCAGTGAAAGAGATGATGCACCAGTCTTTGCAAATATTTACTCAATTTAAACCCGCATTTTGGGTGCAAAAGGAAAGCAAGTTAGGTGTTCACGTTACACTTGACATTGTAAATCCGAAAGATTCAAAATTAAGTGCAGATCTGCAGCGGAATCTAATCGAAATATTTAAAAGTCAGTCCTTATTAATAGGACCCATTAGAGCTACTGTAATATTTCATTCAGGCAAGTGGTAATAAAGGCGTTCAAAAAATAATCTCGGCTACAAACATTCTTGGACGTACTTCGTGAGGAAAATCCATATGAAAAAGCATTATTTGTTGCTAAAATATAATTATCTAGTTGACAGAGGCTCGAGTAATTTCTCTGACGGTACATCCGAAAACAAACTTTGCTGGATTTTCGTTAGACTAATTGGTGGTCAACTTCAGCACCGTAATGTGCTTAGTGTACTACTATGCAGACTAGGAAATGGAATTAGTTTTGTCGAAAGGTTTTGTTTATTTTTTCTTTTCGTCAAATCCAGAACAAGAGTTCTGATAATCTATTTAATTATATAGAAGTAAATAATGTCGTTATACGAGGATTTACCGCCAACAAAAGACGGTATTGGAGGCTCTACTTCGTCAACAACAAATAGCGGATATACCAACACACCTTCAACGAGCAATAAACCAGCAGGTACTATTTATAATATTTTAAAATAATAAAATAAATACTTACCCGTTTGTAAATTACTATAATAATTGATAGAATCTCCTCAGAAAATTCTTTATCCTGAAATATTTTAATATTGGCTGGATCCGTCCCTTATAAATATTCTATGCGTTAAATATAATAAATAAGTCATAATAAATATTAAAATAATCAAAATTAATTTGACGAAGCAGATCCGGTTGATCAACCAAAACCTACGACCACAGCACCAGTAATTAAACCAATGATGCTCCCACGAGCAGCTCAAATTGCCAAAAAAGGAATAGCACCGACTTCTGAAGTTAAAAAGCCTATTCAAGCAATTAAAAAAGCGCCTACGAAAGTAGCGGATGTGCCTCCAAAACCGATCGAAACAGTAGGTTCCAATTTACATACAACGTCATCATACTTATAATATTATAGGCGCCTATACCTGCTATAAATAATCAACATAGCCCGCATGATACGTTATTTACAGTCGCTTTGGCTCAAACAGTGGATGCGTACGATCCGGCCAAACCAAACGATTATTTTGAATATCAAGAAGAACGAAAGAAAGCATTGGCTAAAATGAAAGAAGGTACTAGGCACCTATATTATAATTAGGGACTATATACGTAATTCTGGCTATTTTCAGAGGAAATTTTGAAAGCGCGACAAGCACTCGAACAATCGAGACAAAATGTTATGGAAACCGATGACGATGACGATGCAGACGGTAAAATACATTATAATAAGCATATAGACATATATTAATATATGAATCAGGTGTTCCTATTAATATTCCGCCTAAACAAAGTGTTGGGCCGCCAGCCGGTTTGACACCAGCGGAAAAAATGATGTTCAGCATGGGCTGGAAAGGCTCAGGACACGGTATTTAATATTAATAGTACTATTATAATATAGTACTAATGTTATTATGAAAGGGTTGGGTAAGCAAGGCCAAGGAATTAAAGCACCGTTAGTAGCGGAAAAAAACGAATACGGTGCTGCTGTAATTAAAGTCGGAGAAGGTCAGTCTTATATTAATATTACTATATATGGTAATGGCAAATGTAATTGACATTTGCGAATGCAGTTGATAATCGACATCGATACGAACCGATCGCAAGAAGTCGGGTACTTTTATTACAGGTAAGTTACTGAATTAATATTTTTATCAAATTTATTCTTATTTTCATGAACGAGTAGAACATGGTTGATCGAGGAGAAGTTGATCCAATGTTAGCTCCTGAAACAGCAGGCGAATGTCAAAAGTTTGGAAAAGTTGTCGATTGTAAAGTATATGAGGTACGTCTATTGTTCTATATTTTCATAATAAGTGATTAACAATGCTATTTAGAATCCGGATCTGACAATACCAAGCGAAGAATCAGTTAGAATTTTTGTAAAATTTGATCGACACGAAGAAGCAGTAAGAGGTAAGCCATGGTTTATGTTGCTCTATGTAATATATTATATCGTAGGATTGAATGCGTTGAATGGCCGGTTTTTTGGTGGCAAACAAGTCAAAGCCACTCTGTACGATGAGAAAAAATTTGCGGAGAAAGATTATCGAGCGTAGAGCTCACCTTGTATATAAATAATACTTCAAAGCAATTATTATACTCTATTGATATAGTAGCTACTCTAAACATGCCATACTAGAGCCGTTAGTGACTGCCATATTGCTCGTAGAAAATAAATAGGGTTCTTTTTGGTATACGTAGGTCATATCGCTTAAATTCCAGGTGAAAGTCTTGGTGAATACGAACATGCCAGCCATATCGATAACTTTGACGGCGGAATCCTAATAAAAAAGGTCTGGATCGAACCTAAGAATGAAGATCGAGCAAACAATTGTATCGGTATGTACAAAATTTTTAATTGATTAACAAATCAGTAGCATCTTCATTGTTATTATTAAGCTTAGGATTCTTCACGAGACTAACAGACTTGGATCCAAAAGATCTCGGGTTGAACTCAGTGTAGCTACTTCGACTCGCGCTGCTACTAAGCGTATGATCGTCATCTTGATTGGGAAGTGATCTGCACCAAGTAGTCGCCGGCCTCTCTTTCGTGGCTGCACGCGGTTGTTTTCCGCTGACACCAGTGTTAATAGGCACTGTCATAGAGATGCGGGTAAAATCAACGACAAATTTGCCTCTGTTGTCCTTGGACACCATATCCACAAATCGACGGTTCCACAAGATCTCGTCAGCTTTGTACGACCATCGTGCTTGAAACGTGGCTGAAGTCAGCTCGTCCGTGCCTTCCAATAGCACGATCAGCTCCATGTCGCATTCACGCATAGCCTCGCGTGTCATGCCGTAAAGAGGACTAGTCTCATCAATAGTGTGCACTATATGCCAAGGGAATGCCTATCAAGTCAATTAGATTCATTCTTGGATCTCGCTTTGGCTGGATCTTTGCGGGTGAAGCGAATCTGGCTTAGACTTACCATCACTGGTGATTGAATATAACTAGCAACAGTATCTTGCTTGTCGCAAATATCATGTGTCAATTCGATAAGTTTCCATTGCGGGTGTTCCGTGGCTGGTGGATCTGCATCCGAGCTACGGTGAGATCCAATCACGGAGCTCTTCTTTCGACCAAAATCTTCCGATAAGAACTTATTCTCATCATTATACTCCGTAACATTAATCTTATAATCATCGTGTTCATCGTCTGAACCAGATCTGTTGCTATTTTTAGTCTTAGTTGTCATGACTGTAATGCAATCTTCATCGAACACTAAGCACAAAAATATTAGTACTATACATATATATACTAATATAATTATTATCTACCTTTTCTTAGCATAAGTAATCGAATTTGAGCGGTGCAAACTTGTCGTTTACGGATGTTGGCCAAACGAAGCGACAAAAATCTGACTCCAGGCTTATCACTAATAGGCTTAGTCAAGCGAGTAGTTTTATGGCCATCAACATCATTTATAACTGCACTAGTGCTAAAGTCGATTGTATGGCGCAACCGTCTATTACAAAACAAGTATTAGGAATAGCCATTAACTTAAAAATAATTATAAAAATAATTCTGCGAAATAAATAATTAATTTTTGAGGCAAAACGTACGCAGGTCTAGAGAGCTTGGCGAATACAAGAGCTGTCAAGGCACCAAAGGCCAAAATGCCGACCCAGCTTTGCACGAAGGTTATTACGTGAGAATAGAAGCCAGTAGGGTATAAGAAACCATAGCCTAATAAAACCAAAACGAGTTAGCTACATCCGGATAGAAATTCCGTTATTAATATTTTACGGATGTGCAATCTTGAAGTGCTTGCATATCATTTACTGAGCTATAGTATAGTATTTAATAGTGACTTACCAATAGTATTCATTGTTTGAAGCGAGAAAAAGAACGCATCCATAAAATCTTCGGCTCCACTATTGAATTTTATTAATTAAATTACTAAATTTAGGTATAGTAATATTATTAGTAATAATTAGCGTTAAAATAAGAATATTCCGAATTTTTGTCGGTTGGAATTAAATGGATCTGCTGAATTAACTTACTGAATTTCATCCAGGCGTATATAATATAGTGCCGCAAATACAACAATCAATATAGAATAAAATACAAACGAGACCATAAGCATAGGAATCCAAGATAAGTTAAGGATCAAACGGTATGAGTCTGCTTTGTATAAGAACCACCAAGAGATACCTTTGTGCTTTATATTAACATGGCCGCCTTCTCTATTAATTAGTCGATTGAAGCGACGATATTTGCTTGAGTGCTCGGGTAAGGGAGCGTAGAGTGGATCCATTCGCTAGTCCGATGGATTAACGCCAGCGATATACTGATCAACTTGTTGTTATTCAGGTACAAGACCTATGTTTATCTCGCTGGGTTGCAAATAGGACTAAAATTTTGGAAGGGAGGCGTAAAACTCCCGTCGGTTTTCAATTTAAACCGACAGTTTTTTTGAAGACCTACAATCCGTCTGTCTGGCGGTTTTCTTCCGTCGGTTTTAATTCCGTCGGTTGATGTCGGTTTTGTTCGCTTATCGAAGCTCTGGGGCCACGGAATTGAGCCACAAAGTAGTAGCGGGGTGAAATAAAATAAATTTATTGTTACACCAACGAATCTACCAAAAATCGCTGCAGATCGGCGTCAGGTATTTCATCAAACGAATACTCCTCGTGTATCTCTGACGGTTTATTATTAGAACAGTAGCTAAGTAATAAAGAACTTACTTTTGGTCCATTCCCAAGGTTGAATTGATTGTGGTGTTCGTGTTACCTTGGCCACGATCGAATCCAGATCGAGATTGTCCCAGCGGACAATATCAGTGCTACATATAATCCTGTTGGTGTCAGCGTAGGCGGGGATAACAAGTGCTTTACTTTGATAATGCTTGATGTCTGATCTTGGAACTTCAGTCAATATTTCGTGCCACTAAATTATTCGTTATTTTCATTTAATAATAAATATATTGTCATTAATAATCGTACCGTTTTATCTTTGTCATTTCTCTTAAATGTCTTTTGTTGGTTAATTTGTGCAAGATATACGAGGTGTAGAGTTTCACCGCTAGTACTATTTTGTTTCGTCGCCCAGTACCAATCGTTTGTCGTGATTAATTCTTCCTCATTGGAGCTAATTGATTCGCAGCTGGAGCTGGTGTCGTCTTCAACAAGGTTGGGAACGTCCATTTCAAGAAGAGAGCAGATCTCCGCAACAACATCAGACAGATCAGGCAAAATTATCTTATTTGAGGGGCGATCAAGTCGATTCTTAGATGAATAGCTATGTGTTGATCTTCGATGACTGATAACATTAATAATACTCTCTTTGGAAGCTTTGCCATTGAAGATCTTGATCCCGAGTTGTCGAAATTTGTCAACAAGCACTTCTGGTACCTCAATATATCCTGAGATATCACTTTAGTATAAATTTGTATTATATAAATTTGTTTCATACCCTTATTCTTTGTCCGGGTTGCAAACGGATTGCGAGATATTTTTTGTACTACGTCATCGGGTGGCACGGGGTATTCTTGGGCAGTGGTTCGCCCAGGAGCGTCGTAAAGCGCTGTAGTGTACTCAGTTTCGTTTTGGTACGCAAAAGTAGCACAGGCGTAGGCTGATATGGTCTCTTCTAGTGCAGTATTTTCCAAAAGTGCGCGTACTTCAAGATCCGCTTTCGATAAAAGTAGAGCGATATCTTTGAGCTCAAAACCAGTCTGTAGGGCTGAGTCACTTATTGTTGATACTCTTGGTGATGATATAAGGTTTCTGTACGGCATGGTTAGTCACCATGAAGTGAATACTGTTTTCAAACTTACTGAACCTCTTTGTTAACAATATCGAAGCACTCAGTGACTGACACATTTGACAAGTTTGGAACAAACGATCGCACACGAGAAAAAAATGATTCGCAAGGCTTCTCTGACTGAATTACGTATAATTAATAAGTAATTTTGAATATTTTTTGTCCATACCAAGTTCCACGGGACAAGTTGATGTAACTCTTCGTAGTTATTCTTAACAAGGAGAACAAAGGCAATACACAGTTGAGTCAGTGCAGTGTAAGTTGGTACGGAGATAAATTTTTGATCTGCTGCCTTGACAAACTTGTCTTCATTCCATCGCCGCCAATAAACAAAGAAACAGAAGACTTGCCATATCTTGTATAGACGAGAGGCCCAGGAGATTGAAGGGTTCAAAAATGCCTCCCGTAGTAGCCGAACATGCTGCAAATAGAGTTGTGCACCCTTGCCATCAATTTGAGCTCCAAGCCAAGCAATGAACTGCAATAATTGTATAAGTGCAACTGCTAACCGCAGACTTACCTCAACACTGCAAAAAAACTGCACTCTGTTATCATTTTGTTCGTCAAATTGTAGCAGGTAAGAAACTGGGAATGCAAATACACCTTGAGCTCGTATGAACAGGGTCTGCAAGATTGGCAAGTTACCAATCATGGTGCATCGATTGGCTTTCACTAACGGAGAAATCAACTTGCGGAGCAAGTGAGGAAAATCTTGCAAAGGAATTGGAGATGATCCTAAATCTCTGTAAGTACATTTTTGTGCATTAACATAATTACTACTTACCAGCAACTCCGTTTCGCATCTCTCGGAGGGGAAATGAGGACTGACTGGCCATCAATTCCCTTGTGAAGTGTGTTCGATGAGCAGAACTATTGTCACCAGCATGAAAGAGCGCGTGAAAACCATTGGCAGATAGTTGTTGCTGTGCTGATGTCAACCACTCTTTCAACAGTGACTCATTGTAACTGCAAAGAGGGATAAATCCAATTGGAAATATTGGCAGGGGCTGGACAACTCCAAGTGGGAACAGCACAAACATCAGAATTTGATTGGCATAGGCGGTTTTGTTGATAAGAGGTGCCAACAGTTCTTTTGCTGAGTTACATGGTGTGAAGTTTGGCAGAAACGTGTATTGCTTGCCAGACTCAGTATTGGTAACTTCAACAGATGTAAAGCCATGACGGGATTGTGTTGCTGCATGAACTGAGTCATTGATGGCCACATAAATGCCGTCAAATGCAAGGCCAAAGCTAAGGTTTTCAAGTGCTGTTGACTGCCTACCAAAGTACTGCCTTGCCTGAAGTACATGTTAGAACTAGTTAATCAATTCATTCCCTTGATACCTTTGAAATCAGATCAGGTGATATACCATAGGCACTAAAGCAGTCAACTAGATTACTGGCCTTGTTAACTGTAACCTTTGACGGCATTATCAGGTCATGGTTTGTTAGAGTTAGGAGAGCTCTCTGATGCGCCAAAGTCTTTAGCTGACTTGCTAGATTGAGTAGAGGTGTTGAAAATCTGAAGATAACAGTTAATATCACCCAGTATTACACACCATAGCTCCACTTACCTTCGACCATTTGGTTTAACAATTAAATTAGCCATCAAATTAGAAACCAGCTCAATTGAGGATTGGTGCACTTCATTGTTCTGCACCTTGGCGGCAAGTGTGTCTGCAAGTTGTTGGATACGCTGCTTAGTTACTTTCTTGCCAACAGATATTGTTGCAGGCGTTTGGTATGCAGGCGGACAAGTAGCTAGTGTTTTGAGCTGCTGACTAACCAGACGAAATTGTGGACTGTAAGGAGTTTGTTGTGGCAAAGCTGGTCCCTGCTTGCGTTTGCCGATCAAAAGTTCAATTGCTGAATCCTGTACTTTACGTAGTCACTCAGCAGGTGCTGTCAACTTCTTAAGTAAAGCACTGTCAATTTCTTCGTCATCGCTGTCACTAATTATATCTTTTGTTAGAATAAAATACTTTTCGGGTTGGTTCGGTTGATGCATACCAATCATAAGCATTAACAGTGGTGGTAAGTTTACGCACAAAGAGACACGTCATTCTTGACCTTGCACATTGCCAAGTAAGGCATTGTCCTTGTTTTGCCGCTGCAAGCTCCCCGCAATAGCAAAGGACTTGTTTTGCCTCTTTGCTCTTCAACTTGCGAGCGGCACGATCACTGTGCAAATAGGGTCGTTAAAATTTATTAGTACAACTCATAGGTATCTACTTACAGTGGTGCTGGACCAATGCCTTCAATCTGATGTTTGTTGGCTTCGACAAGGCGCTTGTGGTACGGAAAGATAGTAGTTCGGTTGTATTTGCCATTGCAATGCTCTATCAAGCGACTGAGGTTTCCTAGCCAAGTCATTAATAAAAATAGATCCAATATGTGAGATGCTTACCTTCGCCGCTCAAGTGGACGAAGCGATGACAGACTGTACATTCAATTGTGGTCAAATTGAGCACATCAAACGTTCCAGCAGGGCTGTCAGTGAAGGGCTCTTCATTGGCGATACGAGAAGCAATTCCCTTGACAGTGTGCTTGACGCGCTTCACTTTGGGGCGGTTATTGTTGCTCGTTTTAGCTTTTTTTGCTGGTTTTTCCTGTGCCGAGTTAGTGCGTGTTCATTGTGCAATCAAATGATGTACCTCTGAAATGGTTAGCTTCGAATTGAGGTAGAAAATTGCTCCAGTAATAAGAGGAAGATGCACTGCAGTGCTAATGTCTTGCATCTTTGCAAGCTCGGGAACGAGACGAATATCGTTGATCCCTTGCTTGGCGATCCAGGCGAGTGTTCTTTCAAGTGCATCATCTTTCTCTGCTATTGTGATCAATTTTTTCTCGAGCACTTTGTTAAACAGCTTGGTGAAATCGTGAACTTTTGGGCTTGCTGTTAAATTGAACGCGATCAGATCAGTAGTTCGGCAGAAAATCGATACACACCACTCATTTCTTCGTGTGCTCTCTTCTTCCCGACAGTACTTTTTGTTTTTGGGGGCGATGGCATTTGCTCTACATCAACCTGTTTCACAAAATTAAAAAATGCAATTTCAAAAGCGATCCACGAAATTAATATCTTAGAAACAGCAATAAAATTCAGGAAATAATTTTAAAATTAAGGCCGTACCATAGCATCATCCACTTCGTTTACTGTGGCCCGAGTCATGACGTTGGTGTTGTTTTTAGCGGACATTGTGTTTTGTTGTGAACTACGAGTTGTGTTTGGGTTGTTTGAGTTGATTGAAAAGACCACGACAAATTTTCGCTATTTATGGCTGTCAAAAAATACTTCCTCGAATCTGAGGGCGGATGGCGCGAAAAAAAGGCGAGAAATAAGGCAGAATATGGCCTATAACCCGCACAAACGTTATTCTGCATGCCTTCTGTGGTATGAAAAGCGGCGGTTCATGTCGGTTTGAGGTCCGCGCCGGCGTATTTTTTGAAAACCGCCAGACAGACGGATTGTAGGTCTTTAAAAAACTGTAGGTTTAAATTGAAAACCGACGGGAGTTTTACGCCTCCCTTTTGGAAGAGAAATTGCAATTTTGACATGCTTTCTTTTGTCTTAAACTTCAATTATTGACAGACGAAGAACAGAAACAAAAATATGAACGAATTTGTTAGACAATTTGTTAGCAAGGTAACAAGAGGATTTACTACTAATACCACGAAAGCTGGCCCGAGAAAATTGGTCTCGATCGAGGTTGAACCCACTTCTTTTTGCTACGAGTCTTACCCGTGCCAGCATACCTCTGGTATAAAATTCATATACAATGATGGCACTGTTGTCAACCGTGGAACAAATGGCTTTGAAGTCCTGCGGTTATGCAAAGAGAACAACATCCAACTTCCAAGTCATTTTACGTACATGGCGGGCTACGCTCCTCCAAAAAGGTAGAAGTATTTTCGAAACAGTTATTAGTGAGCATAGTTTGTAAAGAATAAAGAATGAAAGAATTAGGATTATTCTTTAAATCCTCAACATCAACGAGTGAAATCACTTTATTCACTTAAGTGCTCTGCACAGAGTATGACAATCAATTGGTAATGTCCTATTAGCAGCAATTGCACATATAATACCAATCTGCTTCCTCGTAAAGTATTGACAGCTGCAATAACGTAAGATCTGCTCGAGCACTTCGGGCGGGACTGTCGTAAATAAGCCTTGATCATGCGGCCATAATATGGTTTGCGCTACAATTAGGACGGCACTGGCGTATAGTTTTCGTCGTTTGTTTTCAAATAGAATCTTTTCTCCTTCGTTCATCGTGCTCGGAAGTACACGGGCCACAGTTTGGCCACGGGCAACGTTCAAATAGCCGTACATCCATTGAATATCAGTCAATGTTACATTAGAACGAAGTGCTTCTAATATCAAGTTATAATCGCTGTGCTGGTGTTCATTGAACTTCAGATCCAGTTTCGTTAGTGATCGGTTTGTTTCGATCAACTCTTTGACGCTCGTTATATCAAATTTCGCTGATACTGCTCTTAGAGTTTGCATTGTCGTATTTGCTGCTAGTGCCCTTTGAAGTGTCTTAGATCCGTCAATCTTTAGAAAATTGTAACTGATGTCCAACTCTGTTATCGTATTGTTCACTGAAAGCGCTTCAAGAATCGGCGAAAATTCATGATAAAGAAGATTTCTAGAGAGATTTAATTTCCGCAAAGTTCTGGTTCGTTGTATTAATTTTGGAATGGCCTTCACACCTTGGTAATTCATGAAATTGTACTCCAAGTTCAATTCTTCAATTGGCATATCAATTAATGCTTCTACGACTTGCTCCGTCTTTTCTTTCAATAAACAACTCTCCAAGCTCAATTTTTTGATGTTTTTGAGTCCAATGAATTTGTTCATAATTGCTTCAGGGACGTATTCGAAGCCATAGCCAGTAACATCGAGATCTGTTAATGACATGTTGTCTTTGAACAGCGTAAATGAATCGTTATACGACAATGGACCAGCGCGCATTATTCGAACATTTAGTCGTTTGATCGATCTGGATCTGCTGATTGAAGTTTCCAAAATAGCCAGTCTTTGCTGATCGATCTTATTATAGCTTATATTAAGATCAGTTAAAGAGGGACACTCTTCGATTAACGTCGTTAAGGATCTGGTTTTCTTCATCTGGATGTAGTTATCGGATAAATCCAAAGTCGCTATGTCAGCACGAGATCTTAATAGCGAATATACTAATGCTTCTATTTCATGATCATTAATTGCGTTTGATTCTAGCTTCAACGTTTGTAGACTTGAAATTGAACCAATAAACTCGTATAGTTCTGCTCTATTGTCTTCAGTGCTAATCATTTTCAAACAGCCTAAATCTAAATAATTGACTGTTCTATTCTTAGCTAATGCTTGAATAAGCGGTAAAATCGATAAAGTTCCGTTCAGTGAACCGCCGAACAGATCCAGATGCGCAATGTTCTGGTTGTATCTTATTAATTGAGCTAAGCCGTCAATAACTTCTTCATTGAATTGAAGGTATTTCATTGATAGTTTTTTCAGTGAATTGGTGTTTTGCAAGGCCTTGACTAGGGCGAACATTCCTTGGCTGTCGATTGAATTACTACTAATGTCAAGTTCTGTCAATTGATTGAGTCCACATAGCGCATCTGATAAGCTAGTCCAATGTTCTTTAAGTTCGAAATCATTGTGTGATAAATCAAGACTTGTTACGCTCGATCTGCTCGCAATGATTTTTGCAATTGCGTTCCACCGATGTTTGCCAAAATAATTATACGATAAATCTATCTTATTAATTTTTTCTCGGTATTTGAGCAAATTTATAATGGCCTCCAAGTCCTTCTGATTGAGAGTTGTGCATGCCGCCAGAAGATCTAATTTTGTTCCAACAACATCAACCTCCTCACCGTTAAGAACGATAAGATCCATCACTGTGAATATAATTGTACAATCAAAAATTATATCCAATATTATTGACGTTACTGTATTGAATTTTAGTAAATTGATCTCGGGTAACAAAGCAACAAACATGTTAAATAGCAACTTACGGTCATATCAACATACGCTATTAATATTAAAAAATAAAAGCTTGATGGTGTTGCATTTTTTGTCAGCTAATTTTTATTAGGATTCAATTTTGATTCGCGCTTTGATACATTCTTTGCTATTTCTCGCAGTTTCGAAAGCCTGATTAATATCATGTAGTCTAAATTCATGTGTAAATACTTCTTTCTCTAATTTGCTCGCCAGATCCGGGTTATCTTTCAACAACTTCAAAGCGTCCCTCGCATCTCCACACCGAGAAGTCCAGATCTGAATATTTCTTCCCAAAATTGCTTCTTGAATAGGGTTCTCGCAGTTCTTGGTATTCTTAATATTGTTCTTATAATCCACATCGTTATCGCACATCAAAATTGCGCCTCGAGCTCGTACAAGCGAGATCTCTTTTTTTGTCGTTGGCCTAATGACCTGATCGATCTCTTCGATCGTAGAAATAATAGATAGGTCGAATCTCGGGAAATCTCCGCCTCTGGTCAAGAAAAACTCGGGCTTGTCTAACAGATCGACTGCTTGATCCACACTGACGCGATGAAAATGGACTTCAGAGCCATTGAACGGCTTATTATGCACCACATAGTTCTTAACTGACTCGATCACGTGCTCGCTAACACTTTCGGCGACAAAAATATTGACGTTTCTGCGTGGATGAAAATCGGTTGGCCAGCCAAAAGTGATTGCTTCAGGGCTGAACGGCAACAATGAAATTTCTTCAACGACCATTTGCGTGAAGTGAGTGACACCGAATACTGATCCACCACTCGTTGATTTCAAATGCAAAACTAACAACCGATAAGCGACTAAACACAATGTAGATCTCCGGAGACTTACTTCTATTAGTCAGCTTTAACGCCAACGCAAAACCGTCAACTGAGCCAGTAGTATCATATAGGATATCGTGAACTGGTTCTTTAGGCAATTTATCCGACTCGAGGTACATTAGCTCATCCGCACCAACATTCTTCGACAGATCCAATAGCGATCTTTGCAAGGTATTAATATGAGTCCATATACACTCGAACGCCTTACCTATGACGAGCTAATGCAGTGATGGTATAATCGGTCGTTTTCTCTCGCAGACCGTTCAATGCAAAAATGATGAGCAGGCCTAACTTTCGAGGTCCGAGGACACCAACCTTCGTTCCTTTACGAGCTGGCGTAGTTTTAGCAGCCTTAAGATGGACATTAGTAACGTATAAGAATAATATTTTTACCATTTTATACCCATAGTGCCGCGGCAAGAGGTTCCCAAATGACCGCTTGACTGAGGTGCAATCCTTCAGGAATTGGAATTACGCTATCGATTGGCGATAAAACATACGGTGAAAATCCACTATAATACTATTAATATAACTATAGATAGGGTCAATTAAGCGTACCCAGGTAGCCTATCAATTCCTAGTGTAATTCGTTCGGGACATTGCCGATCTATTCCCGGTTCTTGTTCTTGTTTCAAACAATAGCGGCAATGTCTTGATTGATCCTCATTAAGACCACGTGCAAAGTGACTAGCATTAATTTCAACTGCTACGGGCTTGTTATCTAAATACAACAATCGTCAGATTGAGATCTCACTATCTCGAATGTTGCTTACTCTTGTCATAACCAACGACTTCATGTCCTGTTACTTGTGGTAATGGAAATGGCAAGTAATGCCTGGATGTGTCGGTGTTGCAAATGCCGCAGTAGCTAATTGAAAAAGGATGAATTAAAAAAGCTCAGAAAATATTTTAAAAAATCACTATAATTGCGTAAGTAATTTTGAATGAATAAATTGGGTAATGAGGCGATCTGACATCCAAACGAAAAATAATCAATTTTTACCTTGTTTTAATGAGCGTGTAGCCTCGTGGTAGCTCCATAAACAAATCTTCACCTCGTAAAATTTTCCAGCCATTTATTTCGTCGCCAACGTACGTGTATTGTTGTGGTTTGAAAGTACCAGTGGATTGGTACTCTTGCGCGACAAATGTTACTTCAGTCATTCGTGATAATTCTAATTCAACATTGTGATTGTTGTGGTTTTATTGGCTGCTACAAGAAAAAGAGCCGTTGTTAGTAGTACCCACGTGATCTGGCGCCAAATTTCCAATGAACCGTTCATTTGTGTTAGCATTAATTATTTTGACGAAGCAACCACTACAATGGTACGTAAATTTGATATTATTATTATTGTCATGAATTAATTGTTTGTTTAGTCCAAGAAAAGAACTACCAAAGACGAGAAGCGAACTTTGTTGGTCGAGTTGCTTCATGAGAAGGTATATAATTTTATTAGGGTTAATTATACTTATTGATAATATTTATCGTATTAATTTCGACATCGCGGACGTAAAGAATATTTTAAAATAATTTTTTAATATTTTTTCTAGAAAGAGCCTCTGACAAAAGAAGAATTTGAAAATTTGGGCGCTAAGAAAGGAGTTGGTATGTTATAAATATTTATAATAATATTTTTTGTTGATTCTCATTAATCTCGATCAGTCCGCCAAGCAGTTCTGGATGTCGTCAAAGAACTCGTCGACGATGGAGAAATCCAAACTGATAAAATTGGAACTGCAGTATTCTTTTGGTCGTTCCCTAGTGATGCTGCTAACAAGGTAAGCTCAGGTAACGGTCAGATCTTGCAGATGCCGAACTAAATTTTGTTGCAGAAACAAGTCCAAATAGATAACCTCAATAAGAACATTGCTAGTACCAAAAATAAGATAGCAGAGCTCGAAAAAGAGAACGCTGCGGCAAAGAGTGGTCGTCAAGATTCGGTACGCGATGACTGGACATACGAACTCTGGAGTACGCCGCACAACGAACGTATCGTCAACGCCGGGCGCCTGTTGCCGGCGTGGCTGTTGGCCAATCCCTTCACCCCGGCACCATC
>ENA-OOPK01000006-OOPK01000006.1-human-oral-metagenome-genome-assembly--contig:-NODE-6-length-16641-cov-9.586169_pt1 | contig 16641 bp, 23 predicted proteins | sample MGYA00245262_ERZ501133 | MGnify/ENA primary metagenome ERZ501133 (study PRJEB25959, sample SAMN05335003) | human oral metagenome | host: human-associated | place: USA: California | collected 2014-03-31...
CGGAGTTGATTCATCCGTTTGCTTCGGCGATTGATACGCCGTTGCCGGTGCCGCCGGAGCATACGCATTTGATGCTGGGGTCGAAGGCGCCGTGGGTTGAGGTGAGTGTTCGCGCGGGGGACCTGGAGTTTGAGGAGTATCCAGAGGAGTCGATTGCCGAGTGGCATGAGCGGTTGGGGCTCGGCTGATGGGTGTATATCCGTTATTTAGGTAAAGGCCGCCTATGGTTCCGCTCTTACAGCGGCTCACTTTTGAAAAGCGCAAAAGTAAGCAAAACGCTCTTGCCCCACCACTCGGCACCTCGCCTAGGCTCGGTGTGCCCTCACTCCGGCTTTGGACCGTGGGCCGCCGTCATGGGCCATCCTTGGCCCAGGACGGCTAACCCGGCGTCCTGCCGGGTTACCCACGCTCCAAAGCCTGCGTTCGGCCAGCGTGGTTTAACGGGGCGCCTAAGATCAAGATCAAAAGCAGATCAAGAGCACAGCGCCCTACCTGTAAGCGCGCGCCGGATTTGGCACCGCGTTGCAGGATAATTGGCACCTCGCGCAGGCAATCAGACAGAAGTGTTTTGCACGCTATTTGGCATCACAGGCCACTCAATGGCTCTTGGAAAGCTTGCCTGCTGTTGGACCCGGTTGAGTGCTACACGGTAGCGCTTCCATGCTGTCAGCTCAGCCTCCTCATCCGAGGAGGCATCTCCCAGGTCTACGGCGTCTTGTAGCGGGGCTATTCTCGTCGTCGCATCACCCAGCAGCCGGTCCCGCTCCACCAGCGCCAGAGTGGTCAAAGCCTCGGTCTCAGCCTTTTTATCCAGCTGCCACTTACCGCCCTGCCATGAGTGGAACGGGCCAGGGCAACGCTCGGCCGTAAGATCATCGGGCAACGGGCCGAATCGTTCCCATCTGACAGCCTGGCCATCCGAGACTCGGTAAACGTCACCACGAAAGTCAGGCATGAGGCCCCACACTTGCTCGCCATCCGGCACGTGCACCACAGCGAGCCCCTTCTCGGGTTGTGGCGGGGCCTCGGTAAAGGCCATAGCAGGGATAAGCCACTTACCTGGCTCCAGTGGATCAGGATCGGCATGGGCGCAGCCTAGATACTCCCCTGTAAGCGGGTGAGCCTGATACACAAGCGGCGGTGTCAATTCAGTCATAAATCACCTCAATATTTAATGCACATTACTCGGACGACGTTGCGCGACCGGGCCTCGGACCCACCTGAAGATGCTGTTGCGTACTGCACCTGGCCAGGGCTGACGCCGGCAATCCCCGTGGCACTGAGTCCAAAGCTGTTGTTGTGGGTAGCACCGAATAGATGACTGTGAGCTTTGTTATCGGAGTCTTGCCAAGTAAACATTGCACGTCCTGGGTCTACCCCTCGGCCGTCGTCCACCCCCCGGATGAACTCGCCACGGCTATCCGGGAGGTTGAATGTTGTGCTGCCATCCCCCGCGCCGTAGTTCGTTCCAATCACGTTGAACAGATTTGCGTAGGTCGTGCGAGAAACCGCCGCACCGTTTTCCTTCAAGAAGCCTGAGGGCGCGAAGGCTCCCGCAAATTGAATGGTTGTACCCGTAGGAAAAATGAGATTCGGGTCAAGATTTCCGCTGTGCCAAAGTGATCGGGTAGCCGTCCAGGTACTTGCACCCTTGCATCCCCGTACCAGAATTAGAGGCTCGGTATTGCCCTGTACGAAACCAATCTGGCCAGCGTAAGTATCTGCACCATAGGGAATATTGACTAGGCCAACGTTGTTGCCGAAAGCAGACGGGCCACCGCCAAAGTAATAAAAGCCACCAGGCAAGCCGACAGTGTCAACACCGACTGAGGGCGCAGTTGTTCCTCCAAGTCCATACTGACCAATTGACAGCTTCCCACTCCCAAGGCCTGCTACGAAAGCAGTCGTGGCGAATTGAGTGGTGGCGGTTCCGGCGGGTGCCGTCGGACCGGATGGCATGCCGGTGAACACCGGGCTAATGAGCGGGGCTCTTTTGGAAAACTCTGTATCGATCTGCTGCGTTGTATAGGCGTTGGTGATCCCATAACCGGCCAACGTGGTGGCCTTGTCTGCCTTAGAGGACGGGTCAAACGTGCCGCTATGCCACAGCTCCCTAGTAGGGGTCCAAGTATTCGCAGTCTTACAGCCGCGTACTAAAATCCGTGGCTCATTATTCCCCTGCTGAAACCCGATCTGACCGGCATAGGTACTGTCAGCATAAGGAATGTTGACCAGACCTACATTGTTAGCGAAAGTGGTCCCTCCGCCCCCGAAGTAATAGAAGCCACTGGGCAACCCGACAGTATCAACCCCCATTGCCGGAGCTTTGGTCGTACCGAGACCATACTGCCCAATCGCCAAAGCATCAGAAATTCCGTACCCGTCCAGAGTCGACGGCTTGTTCTTCATCGTCAGAAAGTCATTGGCAGCACCTGCCAAGACCTTGACTGCTTTAAGCACCTGAGCATCATCCGAGGCATTAAGCGCGATATTTGCCCCCAGGACCAACCCTACAAGCTCACGCTGTAGAGCATTAAACCAACTGGCCTTTAGGAGTGTTGCTGCAACGCCTGCCCCCGGATTTCCTTCGGTGAACTCACCCGCAGCATTCGCTGTATTGGTGCTGTCGCTGATCTTCTGCATTTAGTTGGCTCCGTAACCGAACAGCAAAATGGATTCCGCGGGTTTCATCTGGCTAAGGCGGCACTCAAGGGCCTTGTTGCCCCATGCAGACAGTGGGTCGCCTGCGCCCGTACTTCCGATGCGGGCATGAATGGCCGTTACAGCGGGCGCATTGATACGCCAAGCAAAGGACCAGTCGCCGCCATTAATTGCGTCGCCAGCCCTAGCCAGTCCTGCGCGGGCAGGCTGAAAAGTGGTGATGGTGATGTCGTATCCCATGGACTTCGCCAGGGATATAAAAAAGGCCTTACTTTGCCCTGCACGGCCTTGCAGCTTGCTCACGACTGCTTGCACGCGCTGCCCAACTGTCTGGGCTTGCCCAATCAGGCATGGATCAGGAAGGGCTAACACTCTCTCCCAGTCCGCCAACCCCTCGCCCGTGTCAGGAAAGATGGTGCTGTAGACCGCGCTTGACTGACCGTCGGCCAGATCCATGGCATTAGCCTCTGCCTCCAGCGTGGCCGAGAGATAAGGCGCAGCGCCGTTGTAAGAGACTGGAGGAAGTAGGAGTCGCAGCTGGTCGGCGAGAGTAGTCATTCCATAAGCCCCAGAGTGATCGTCCCAGGGCGAATCCAACCAATTACGGCTGGGTTTTCCGATGCCTTAACGTTCCCTACTGGGCTAGTTACAGCCCGATCCAGCACCCCGGCCAAGTTATTGATCATGGCTTCAATCTGCGAACGCTTGAGCGTATCGCCCGGTTTCAATGCGTTGAGAAGCATGGTGTAGGCTTTTTGCGCCGCTGCTTGGACATCGGCCATGGAGTACTCGGGCGCTAACTCAATATTCGCGGCAGCGTTAACGGTACGAATGGTAGGGGCATAAACCCAGACATCAGCGATGACCGAGCATTGTTCCTGTAAGTGCGCCAAACAGGCGGCGATGACTTCCGCCGAAGGTAGTCCTGTACTTGCTGTGATAACCACATCAACAGTTCCTCCGCCTCGGCGCCGAGGGATCACAAGTGCTTCGGAAACTCCCTCAACCTCCAGAGCCCAACGGCGAAAGTCGTAAGCAGCACCTCCGGCCGGAGCGTTTGGATGATGTCTAAAAAGCGGGCGAGCAGAGATTCGACTGCCTCTTGATCATCGCCGCCCGCAGTTTTACCGATGAATGTCGCCGCCGAATCCATGCCCAAGGGCGGGCTGGTAAGAATCAGGCCCCCGGTAAGATTGTTGACTGCCAGGCCAACTGTCTGCGCTTCAACCAAAACCGAAGCGGTGCCACTGGCACTAAGTTTCGCGCCAGCTTTGGCATTGAACTGTTCACCCGTGACAACGTGCCTCATGGTCGCGCCCACTAACAACTCGACACCCGGCGAGCCCTTCAATGCAACAGTGCCGGTGGCAGCAACAGCGTCTTTTCGCAAAACGCCTCTGAGTCCGGCCGCATGAAGAAGCTCTTCCTCATCGGCCGTGTCAGGGAAGATTTGGCGGTAAAGCCAGGCGAGCTTCTGATACAGCCCTTCAATGGCCGACGCCACAGCGGCTGACCGAACATAGTTGTCGCTGTCCGGACCAATATCAGCTTCGGCCTGAAGGTTGCGAATATCACGGAGGATGCCCTGCAATATTGTGTCGAGGGCGGGAGCGGTAAAAGCCATATCAGTTCACTCTTACAGGTTGGCGAAACACCTGCGGATTGCCGGTAGCGTCGGTGATGTCAATTTGCAGGTTGAGCCAGCCGTTGTGAGGCTGTTCGACGGTGATGGTGATGCTCTGGGCGCGGCCGTCATCGAGCAGCGGCTGGAGTGCCTGCTCGGCGTACTGCTTGGCGAGCTTGCCGACCCGTGACAGGTCTTTAGAGCGTTTCAGTTCGTGCAGGCGGGAGCCCACGGTGGTGTCTTTCCACCAGGTGCCGAGGGGTGTAATGAGGCGGATGTAAACGGCGTTGCCCAGCGTATAGATACGCTGGCCCGTCAAGTCGCCAGTAGTTGGGTTTATGCCTGCGTCCATAGGCTGGCATAGTGACGTGCACGCAAAAGACGCCGAGTATCAGCGGGGTTTAAGAATTTCCCTGGGGGCTTTCGGCTTACTGCTGTTGACCTGGTACTGGACCGCCCCCGTGGTTATGCCCGTTATAGATAAGCCGATCTGCCTGCATAGTCCGGGTATGGTCCGCGATATCTCCCGCTGCTTTAACGTCCTCGCTCATTTCGACCAGGGGCGTTTCAAAACGCACCTTGGTCGAGGCCCTGACCACCAATGTGTCAGTTTCGATTTCAATCAGCCGACCACGCTTCATATGGATGTAGTCGCCCTCATCGGTATATAGGGCCACCTCTCCATCCTTGATCACGACCCGATAACGTCCGTCCTCACTGGCCACGACGACCGTGTGCTTACTATTGCCGCCTACAGGGATCGCGATAAATTCAGCACCAGGCAGCGGCCCCGAGGTGAACCCATAGTGTTGCATCAGTTCGCCGGAAACCGACTCGCCCGCAAGCCCTTCCATTTCAATGCCAATCAACGTGCCATGGGTATTACGTGCCGCCGTACCTCGGAAGGCCTGACGAATGTTCCCCACCACTCTACTGACCTGCTCGCGCACCAGGCGCGCCATATTGCTCATCATGCCCCCCTGATGATTTCGATGAATGCCGCGTCCGGGTTGGCTTTCTTGCCCTTTCGCTTCTTGGTGGGGTTGCCGTCCAGCACCCACATTTTGTCTTCACGCAGCCGCAGCTCGGTGATAGGCCCGTCACTCCGAGTCAGGCGCAAGGTGCGGGCCATCAGAAAGTAAGTCGCATCCAGCCCATGGGGCTCACTACGCACAATGACCCGCTGGCCCGGGTTCCAAACTTGGCCGTTGTCGGCACGGTGGCCCATGACCACGGCTCGAATCTCGAAACCCTCCAGGCGACTGTCCGCCAACAGCTTACGGGCACGGGTGGTAGCCATGTCCTGGTTCTCGCTGGAGCTGTCGATCACCACCTTCGGCCGGAAAATCCCACGGCGGGACAGGGTTTCGTCCTGGATGACTGAGCGCAGGTGGGAGCGTTTGGTGTCCAGGCCGTCGTTGTCATACTGACCGTGTTGGCCCAATACAGTGATCTGGCTGTATCGGTTGGCGATAGAACGCCGCACACTGAGACGCTGTACGTTATTGCCGACGCCGTCTTCCCGCATGATCAGTGTACTGACTGGCGCGGCGTTGTAGTCCGGCCCGCCGATGATCAGGCGGCCGTCAGGCTCTACCCAGGGCCACAGGCCGTTGGCTTCGGCAACCTGGAGCAATGCCTCCCAGGCGCTTTGACCTGGTTCAATCTGAACGCGGCGCCTGGTCTTGGCCTGGGCGGCGCGGATTTCTATTTGAGTAATGCCCAGCGGCTTTACGACTTGGTCCAGGATCTGCGCCAGCGAAGCTTCGCGCATCGATACGAACGGTGCGGAACAGTCGACCAGGGGCGCCGCACGGTCCCGCCCGGTAATACGCATAGAGATACCCTGACGGGAGATGTCGTGTTCGAATTCGTCGACCTGGCCGGTTAGTACGCGGTCCTTGCCCAAGGTCAGCGAGCAAGGCGCGCCCTCGGCTAATACGCTAGGCAAGCGGGTGGCGTCTTTGGTGTACAGCTCAAGTTCGAAACCGTCAGCAGCGGTCAACAGATCGGACTCAACCGACCAGCCGTCCCATTCTTCATGCGCCAGGCCACCAATGGACAGACGTATAGACTCGTCCAGCACGTTACTTGGCGTAGGCACGCAGCACCTCCCCGGCCTGAATGTTATGTGGAGTTTTCAAGCTGGGATTGAGGCGGATCAGCTCGGCGGCGCGGGTATGGTCGCCGTACCAGCGGTGGGCCAACAGATGCAGGCTAGCAGGCATCTCAACCACTCGTTTCAGCAACGGCGGACTTTGCAGAATGACTTGGCGGGCGCGGGCCTGGATCAACGCGGCGACATTTCGCAATGCCTCAATGATCGGAAGAGCGGTTTCCACGTCGTAAAGGTGACGTTGAAGCAGAATGGATGACTGGACCAGAGAGCGCACCAGGTTAACCAGGCCTTCCAGTTCTAATGGACTCAAGGTCGGCGTATCGGCTTCGTCCTCGATGATGGTGGCCACCGCCTGGGCGTGAGCAAGCGCCAATTCGGTGATGACCAGGACAACCAGAGCGAAACCACTAGCGGCAACTGGATCATCTGGCATGCCATCAGGCAGCAGCACCAAGACGCTACCTGGAATGGTTGGTGCGCCAACGATCAGCGGGCCGACAGTGGTAGCCACACCCTGGCGCGCACCGATCAAAAAGCCCGCGCCTGCACGCGCTGCATCTGCCGGCAGGCTCGCATTACCTGGCAACGTAGCGGGCACACCAGTACGAGTAAGTAATGCTGTTGACGAGCTAGGTGTACTGCCCTGGACTGCGCCCCGGATCTCTGACGGGGTACGCATCAGATCGACCAGGGGATCAAACGCCCCTGACGGACGCTTGGCCATCGACCCAACACCGGACACCACGCCGAGGATCTGAGAGCGCAGTTGTTGCAGACGTAGGCCAATGCCAGGTAGGCCCAGGGCCTTTTCGATCAGCCCCACCCAGCCTCCGCCAATCCACGACTGGATCTCGCCGACCAGAGAGTCAATGCGGCCAAACAGATCGAAGATGCCATCCTGCCAGCTATATTCATCCTCCAGCCCCAATACGCCAATGTCGACGAACTCGAATTGCCGGTCGAAGAATGGAGCGTCGGGCGTGTCCTCAACAAACACTATGCTGATCTCGGCATAATCCGGCCGGTCGGCGCTGTGCTTCACTTCGCCAGTATTGCTGACGACATTCATGCTGCCGTAGATCGGGTGGATCAGTTCGCCCGTACCTGGTGTGTTCAGGGTGCGGAGGATGTTCTGAAGTTCGATCTCATAATTGACACCGAACACGACCACTTGCATGGGGATGCGGCGCGCCCCACGGCCCAGGTCTTTGACCCGGTCGCCATCCTTGAAAGGCGTCCCATGCTCGGACAGAGCGCGTTGCCATTGCAGGCTTTCGCTTTCTACCTGGAGCGGGACGCCGCGAAAAGAGGCGTCCAGCAGGCTCTCTGCCCAGCTCATCCGCCGCGCCTCATCTGAATACCAGTTCGACGCTCGACCTCGGCCTGGATCATCCGCGAGTCAGTACGCACTTCAATGATCAGCGGCTGGGTGAGCAAGGAACGGAGGCGTTCCTCGGCGGCTTGTGCGGCAGGATTGGCACCGATTGCACCTGGTGCGGAGCCGTTGCCGGCAATTCCAGGAAAGCCGGCCATGCTGCCGCCCGACAACGGGTTAGCCAGGCGTTGCGCCTGGTCAGCTAACCAGGTCGAAGGCTGGCTGGTACCGGTTTGCGACATCATGTCCCGCAGGCGTTGTTGTGCTGTGAAGGTGTTGGCACCCGCAGCCAGGGCACGACTGGCGAGGCCCTGGGCCCAAGTGTTAGCGCCGTCGGTGGGAAGGCCCGCAGCAGTCAGGCCGGTTTCATGGTGCGCCAGGCGCTGGGCCTCTGTGGACAGCCAATCAGATGACTGGCCGGGATTCCGGTCAGCGAGCGCCATACGGTTGCGATAGAAAGAGGTTTGATAGCTACGCTGATCATCGTTCAGCAGCTTGCTGCGTTGAGCGTCACGCAACCTACCTGCATCGGTACTTGCGCTGTCGCCACCTAACTGAGTTGCACTAGCACCGAGCGCCAACGGAGCCAACCACGGCGCGATAAATCCGCCAGGCTTACCCTTGGTCTTGTCCGGACCAGATCCATTTGGCAAATCTGGTCGCCGCCACCAAGAACAGCACCAGCAGGCCAATTGGTGACGAACACCGATGTAACGCCCGTGGCCTCTTCCAGCACCTTGCCCACGGCGATGTTTTTCAAGGTCTCCGGTCCGCCCATGAACTTGTTGAGCAAAGCGCCAGCGCCTGCTTTGGCACCGCGTCCGGCGTAGTAGCCACCGACTCCCAGTGCGGCACCACCAGCCAGCATTTGCTCGCCTGATAGATTCAGGTCATCGAGTAGATAAGCGCCCATATCGGCAAACCCTTTGTTCAAGGGAGTCGCCATGCGGTCTATGGCTTCGGCCAGCGTCGCCTTCATGCGTGCGGCAGTACCACTTGTGCTTTCGGTGTTTTCCTTCAAGTCTTTGCTGTAAATAGGTTCAGCGTTACCCAGCGTTTTAGCACCAGACTTTAAGTCGTCCAGCCTGTCGCCAGTTAGCATACTGCGCCAGCCACGCACGGTATCCTGGTCCATGCCCTTGAAAACAACGCCCATGAACTTGGCGCGCTGCTCATCATTTTTCATCGCTTCAAACTTGTGCTTTAAATCGCTAAAGATCTCTTCTGGATTACGCGAGCTTTTATCTTTATTGAAAAATTTGATGCCCGTAGTTTTTGAAACTTGGTCTCTGTACTGCTTATTGCTAAATACGCGCAAGGTAGATTCAGCTAACGTACCCAGTCTATCTGGCTGTAACTCAACCTTTGATAGCGACTCGGTAAAGGCCAGCGCCTGCTCAATCGACATACCGGCCGCAGCTGCCGCACCACCAATTTTAGGAAACAAATCGGACAAGTTCTCAAGTTCAGCGTTACCAAGTCTTCCGGCGACCGTCATCTTTTGAAGCAGATCAAGCGCGGCACCTTCTTTATTCAGGTCAATGTTGAATGCGCCAGATGCAGCAACAACTGCTTTGCCTAAGATTGCTGGATTTGCACCGGTAATGGCATTGGCTTGACCGATGGCGTCGCCAGTTTTTTTCGCCGCATCGTAGTTCACGCCAGATGCAATCAAAGTATTGAATCCGGTGTCTACGTCTGCACGAGTAGCACCGTAAGTTTTAGCGATTCGCCAGCCTTCCGTATGCCACTCATCTTTTTCCTCATTGGTCATACCCGCAGTCTGTTTGGTACGAATCAGCACACGCTCTAGTTCGGAGTTTGCTTTCAGTCCAGCAACCACTCCGACTCCAACCCCCAGCCCAGCTAACTTTCCTTGCATACTGCCGCCCAGGCCCTTGATACGGTCGAACTCCTGACGCACACCTATCGCGATGGTTTTCAAAGTACGCAGGCTGCGACCGCTGTTCTGCGCCATGCGGCGGAAGGACGCTTCTGTCTTATCGACGCTCTGACGCAAAGGCTGCACACCTTGCCGGTCGGTACTCTGCAACTCAGTTTTTGCATCTCGTGCAGCCTTGCGAGCGGTGTTGGCCATATCCTTGAGTTCGGCGGTTGTCTTGCTGACCTCGATGCGCGTGCCGGAACCAGCCGTAGCGGTTTCGCGCATTGCTGCACGGATCACTTTATAGCTGTTGGCCCCGACCTGGCCAACCTTGGTGATGGCAGAAGATGCTTTCCAGCTTTCATCGGCCAGAGACTTGGCGCCCTCCTTGCCAGCCTTGCGCAGGTCACGGTTGATCTGCTCGATCTCGCGCCGACTGTTGCCCGCATGGGCCTGGAAACGAAGCGCGACGCGCAGATCGGACATGAATAACTCCCGGAAACAGACTTACAGGGACAGGAAAGGCCCGGTGTCGAGCCTGTCATTTGGGTTTAGGCAACGCCTTGCGCAGGCGCTGACTGACATAGCGGGTGCCTTTGACCTTGCCGATGATCAGATCAATACGTGCATCGATCTCGGCCCTGGTCATCTGGCGAAGCTCTTCTAGCCGGTAGCCGTGGCGGACGAAGGCGTGTTCGATTCGTCGCCAGTCGGCGTTGCCGCGCTCGGCGGCGCGAGCTTTTTTCCAGCTCGGCATCGGCATCGGCAATGATGGCCAGGTCGCTCTCGGTGAGTTCGCCCAGGAGCAATTCAGTGGTCAACGCGTCGGCGGGAATCTCGCCCAGGGACAACAACTGACGGCGATAAACCTCCAGGGTGATCAGTTGAAATGGCGCGCTGGGTGCAGCTCCTGCGCGGCGACCAGGTCGCCCGCAACAGGAACACGCAAAGTGAAGGTCTTGTGGCGCAGGCCGGAGTAATAGACACCCATTTTGAGTTCGCGGGTGATGCTCAGTCCTTCCCAGCGCTTGCTTGATTGCTCGGTCATTGCATCACTCCGTGTAGTAGTTGAGGGCGGCGATGGTCAGGTCGCGGGTGGCTTCACCTTCAAGCTGGTACTTACTGCCCAGCTCGATCAGAGAACAACCTGTCCAGGTCTCACGCTTACCGCCACCGTCCTGGGCATAGATCGTCAGCTTGGCATCCATCAGAGCGCGCCATTCCGGCTCGCCGCTTTTAGGAATGACCACCGAGACTTTCAGTTCGTGCTCTTCGATACCCTTCGCCGTGCCGGTGGGACGACCTGTGCGGTTCATGGTCTTGACCACCTTGCGCCCGGTCTTGAGGCTTGGCTCGACGCTCGTCACCTCATAGTCCGTGCCGTTGATCTCCAGGACGATCTGCCCTACGTAGTTATCAGCCATCTAAAATCACCTCTTACAGGAGCAGGTCAATGCGACCGGCGAACACATGCAGGCCGTTGACTACATCGACAGGAATGGTTGCATTGAGGCGGTTTACGTCCTGCAGTGAACGCTCAACCACCAGGCCATCCGCGTTGGCGTCCACCTCTTCGACGATTTCCAACTCTTCCAGCTTCTTGAGCACGTCCAGAATCTCGCCACGAACGGCCGCAGGTGTCTTGCTGGAGAGTTTCGAGCGTGGGAAGCGCAGGCGGATGCGGTCGCGAACCGCCACTCGCACGTAATACAGGGTGCGTATGGTGGTCAGATCCAGCAGCGACACATCCGTGGCACCGGCAGCAGACTTGGTGTAGGTGGTCACTGCACGGACGATCTGTATGACATCACCGGCCGCAACCTCCAGCGGCGTGACACCATTGGCCAGGGCCGTTTCCTGCTCCGTGCGGCCGAGGCGCTGAGTGACCGGCGGAACCTTGATACCAGTCAATACCAGGGTATTCAGCGGCCGCGCTGGATCTTCTTCCGAGGCGATCATGGCGGCGTAAGCGGCGGCGACCTGGCGCGCAGTCGATGCAGTTCCCGGCAGGACTGCCAACTGATTGCACCGGAGTTCAGCGACGTGGCCAACGTGGTCGCGGCCGACAAGGTGCTGGTCAGCGCCGCCACACCGATGATGCCCTGTTGCTCCATCGAACTGGTGTAGGTCTGGATGTGCGTGCGCAATGCAGTGAGTGCGATCTGGCTAAACCAAGCAGGCACCAGAATGGTGAAACCACCCATGGCGGTGGAGTCCAAAGCAGCCTTAATGTCGGGTTCTGTTTCGCCTGTAACCACCACGCCAACGGCCGAGAGGGAGGCGTACCGATTGGCGGAGATAAATGCATCCGCCATTTCCCCGGCCACTGTGCCGCCGAACAAAGCCTTGGCCTCGGCTGCACTGTAGAACGGCGTAGGCACGTTGGCAGCAACAGTAGCATCGACGCCCAGGGGCACGATCAGGCAGACGCTCTGCTTGTTGGTGGGCAGTGTCCGTACCGCCAGGCTGGTATTGAACTCAATGTAAACGCCCGGCTTGCGAATCGACGCCGGGATGGTGTCAAAGGAAATGCTCATTCAGCGGATTCCTGTGCGAGTTGTTTGGCACTGCCGCGTGGTTTCTTCGCGGCGAGCAGTTCACCAGCCGCCAAGCGGCGTCGGTAGTAGGAGGTATCTGGCACGTCGACGGACTCGGTCTCTTCGATGTACTTGTACGGATCTTCATCCATGGGCACCCGATGACCAGGTGCGGCGATAACGTGCATTACACGTCCCTCAGTTCGATGATGTCGTGGCCACCGGCTCGGGGTTCTCCGATGGGGTGTGATATTCCAAGCTAACTCCCAGGAAGTCAGGCAGAGCTTCTTTCGGTTTCTCCCAATCCAGTTCGATGACGAACGACTGCCCCAGGACTGAGAGGTGGTCGCTGGCCAACTTGCCGTTGACCAGGTTGGAAAGCTCTGTCGGACGGATAGCCGCACGATTTACCCAGGGCTGCCAGTCGACCAGTTGGTGCATGCAGGCTTCCCACAGCGCGTATGTGCCAATGTCAGTGGGCGTTGTTCCGCGACGAGTTTCCTTTTCACCACGCGGATGACGCGCAGCAATGACCAGGCGAAACGTGATCGGCAAGGTGTAACGGGTGCTGCTTTTCCTGGTGAACGTAACCTTTGGCACCATCAGCAAGATCGCAGGACAACGTTTGAGCAGACCCGACAACAGGTCAGGGTCGCCAAGCTCACCGCCATAGCTGGCGACTGTCAGGCGCGGGAGCTTCACACTCAACTCCTTGAGCCGCGCCTCGATCAAGTCCTCCAGCTCGCCCAGCATTACAAGTTCCTCAAGGTGGTACGGCTCATAAGCCGAGGCTGGTGGCTGATCTGAAGACCAGACTGCCCACCATCCGAGGCGCCACGCTCCTTGTCTTCCTTGGCCAAGTTTCCAGTCGCTTGATTACATCCTTGTAAAGCACCCGCACAGTCGACTCTTCCTTTCCGGCATCGTCGTACAGGTGGTAGCGGGCGATCTCGGCCAGGTCATCCGTGACCCATGCGGGAGCATCCTCGCCAGCCGCACGGAACCGTAGGTAAAACGAAACTTCGCTACGCGACCGAGTGACCGCGTCAGCGATCCTGGCCAACGCCATGACGGCGATAGCCACTTCTTCCGCAGGCCAGTCATCCAAAGGCTTGCCAGCGGCTGCGGCTACCAGCAGCTCGGGCTCAATGACTCGGTCGGTATCTGCTACTGCAACCTCGGTGATATCACGGGGGCCAAAGCGGACCAGGAGCTGACTGGCCGATGGCAGCGAGAGGTTCATTTATCCGCTGCCTTTTTCGGCTTTGCTGGTACCTTCGTCGCCTTTACTTTGGCCGCCTCCCGCAGTACATCCTCCGCAATCGCTTCATCCCAAAGCGTTTCGGTTTCTGCGTTCAGCTTGGCCGCTTCCCGTTGTTCTTCCTCCAGAAGCGCGGCGCTCCAAAGTACTTCAAGGTCTGGCTCGGACTTGCCTCCGCCTGCCGAAACAACGCCACCTACCGGCGACAAATCAGGCTCAAGGCTGGCTCCGTCCAGGAGTTTTGGCCCAACGTTACCCACTGCCGCAGGGTCTGCCTGACCCACGCTCGACAAGGCACCTTTACCGGAGATGGGCGCTTCCGGCAGCGCGGAGGACGACGTGAATGCATTGTGCTGCTCCAGTCCCAGGCCAAAGTCTCGCTCTTCGACGGCGAGAAACAATTGAGGCTCTTTACTCAGTTCCTCCCATTGCTCATCCGTGAAGTCATCCCGGAACCACGCAGTCGGCTGGTCGGAGTGAGCAACGCCGCAGCGACGGAAGCCGTTACGCTTGGCTGTAATAACGATGACAGTCGTCATGACACCCCCTTACGCTTCGCCAGTCGAGCCGAAGGCCAGTTGCCAGAAGCCATAACCACCGGCCGCCCGTGCTTCTGCCCCGAACTTGAATTTCTTGCGACTGAAAACGTCTTCAGCTTCGGGATCGGTCTGCTGGACGAAGACTGGAGCCTTGCGCTCCTGGTAGATGAAGGGGCGTACGGGCTTGCTTGTGTCCAGGAGGAACCAGGCCGTATCGGAGGTGATACGAGTCGAGACGACCAACTCGGCAGTACCCTTGTAGAGGTTGACCTTGCCGTCTTCCAGGCGATCACTGGTCAACAAGGCGCGGGCGGTGTCTTCCAAACCTGGGCCGACCAGGAGGATTGTTGGGCGCACATCCAGAGGACGGCCATCATCGTCCTTGAACTTGCCCATGGCGGTGCGTGCTGCGCCATAGCTGCCCTTGGCTGCCGCCTGAGTCGTAATGGAAAGCGCCGCCGTGCCTTTGTTGCTGACGCTACCAGTGCCGACGACGTGGTCGGTGTCGAAGAAGTACTGGCCGTCGTAGCACAGGTTGCCAAAACCGCCGTTCACCAACTCGAATACGATTTCATCCGGCAACTGCTTTGCTGAGAAGCCTGCCATTTGCGCCTGGGGCGCATAAATGCCCAACTGATCGTCTTCGATATGGTTGCGGTCAACTTCGACAGTCGCTTCAAAATCTTCGTTTTCTACGGTGTAGCTGAACGCCTTGAGGCTCTTAACGTGCTTTTCGCCAACCCAACGGCGCATTTTTGGAAACGCCGACAGCCACGCATACATGTTGGCGCCAGTGGTGCTTGGCACCTTCATGGCGATCTTTTCCCAGGCGCTGGGTGCGGTCGCAAAGGCGTTGTTGAAAAGGGTTTTCAGGGCAACAAATGCTGCCTGGATCGAGGACTTGTTAACTAACATGCGCAATGCGCTCCTATATATAGAGGGAGTTACTCAACCCACACGCCGTTGGTATCAATACCGACGATGCGTCCAGCAGTGGATCGGGTGCCGCCTGCATCAGCAGCCGCTACGGTTTCGTCATCGACGATGTAAGCGGGCTTGAACAGGTACGCCTGGGTGATGGTGCCGTCATTGGTCCAGAGGAATGCCTTGCCATGGCGGATCTCGACCTGAGCAGCACCAGCTGCGCCGCCACGGTTGTCGACTGACTCTTCGGCACGGCCGAGGTAGGACAGGCCCAGGGCGGTTGAACCAGGTGCAGCAAAACCAGTGGCGTTAGCGACTACCAGAGAGCCCGCGAAGATGCGGACGTTGGCGGCAACGGGAACCACCAGAACCTCGGTGGCCTTCATGGGCGTATTGCGATCTTGAGTCAGCGGCACGGGTTAAACCTCGCTTTGCTTGGTTTTGGCAAACTCGACCGGGTCAACCCCAAACTGCACGCACATGGCTTGCTCTTCGGAGTTGAGGGCGGTTGAAGTGTCTTTGTGTTTGCGGTCGCCCAAGCCGGTTGGGTTCGCAACGATGGGCGCGGCATCGACAAAAGCCTTGAAGCGCGTGAGACCGGCTTCGTCCTGGCACATGGCACGGTGGTAATCCACGGTCGCCGGGGTGATCTTCCCGGCCTGGGTGGCCTGAGTGATGACCGCATCCACAGCCTTGGTGTGTTCTGCCGTTTTAAGAGCGGTGAGGGCTTGCTCCGAATTCAACGCACGGGATTCCATCGCGTTGTAGTCGGCGCGAGGCACGAACCGCTCCAGGTTGCCCGACTCGGTATTGAGTGCCTGGTTAGTGGCGTTGAGTTTGGTGGTGGTGGCGGCAAAGACCTGCTCTGCGGTCGCCGTTTCAGGCAAACCGAGCAGCTTTAAAAGCTCTGGTGAGGGTTTCACAGGGACGTTCTCCATTTGCTCTTGGTTGAGTGCTGTCATTACAAGATTGGGGATGTTGGTAAGGGCTGCGCTGACCATGCGCACGATGCGTTTGGATCCATCGTCGTAATCAAAAACGGGGGAAAGGAAGCGGTACTCTTTGCTTTCAACCTGGAGTTCGCCGCGTGGCGTCCAGTCGACCTGACCCCACAACGCGCCGTCGCGGATTTCCAACTGTTTAATCCAGGCACCTGCGGGAGCTTCTTCACCGTGAGGGGCGCGGCGCTGGGTGGCATGCTCCCAGTCGATAGGCAAATCGATTGCCCGGCTGGAGAAGTTGGTCTGTACAAACTGATGGGCCGCATCGTCGAACAGCCAGGAGCGGCCGTCACGGCCGACCACATTGGGACCGGCGGGAATGAGTTCTACCCACTCGGGGGCCTTCCCTTCGGAAAGCTCGACAGAGCTGTAGATTTCAGAGTTAACGGCGAGTTGAGTTTTCATGCCGCCAGTGTGGATAGACTGGCGGATGAGTGAGTATCAGCGGGGTTTAAGGTTTTAGAATTCGTCGACTATCGGAATGATGGGAAAGACTTTTTTGAGTTGACCTTCTAATTCCTGGGAGAACTCTTCGACAAGCCTTGCCAGTCGACGCACATCGCCAATGGTAATCAAAACGGGATAACCGGCTCTTCGCATTTAAGGGTGTAGCTGATTTCTAAACCCTCCTGACTTCAGCAAGCACCTGGCTATGTAATTGGTTAAATTTCTAAAGCCCAAGGCGGTACCTCGTAAGTGCTCAAGTCGCCCGTTG
>ENA-OOPK01000008-OOPK01000008.1-human-oral-metagenome-genome-assembly--contig:-NODE-8-length-13829-cov-49.284995_pt1 | contig 13829 bp, 10 predicted proteins | sample MGYA00245262_ERZ501133 | MGnify/ENA primary metagenome ERZ501133 (study PRJEB25959, sample SAMN05335003) | human oral metagenome | host: human-associated | place: USA: California | collected 2014-03-31...
ATATTTCTTATAAGTCCACTATTAGCTAGTATAGTAAATGATAGAATATTTACTTTGTGTTTTTTAGCTAAATCTGATTGTTTAATACTTTGATTTGTTTCAATTGATTTTTTAAGATCCAAAAGGAAATCTAAATACTGTTGTTCTTTGTTGTTTTGTTTAATGATTGTTGCCATTTTGTAATATTTATATTGTTATTTTTTCATTATTACCTTAATGCTTTTTGACTTTGTAAAATGTTTATTTCTAAAATGCATGAAAGCATCATTATCAACATTTTCCTCTACAGTCTCCCCAGACATTTGAAGTTTTAGTTGTTGTTTATCTTTTTCACTTAACTGACTCAATATTAATTGAATCATGTTATTTGCTTCTGATGCTCTCATGCTTATTATAATTCGTGGTAAGTATTTGGGTAGTCGCCAACACTATCTTGACAATCGTTCCATTGTTCATAATTAAATTCATCCATATCAGATGTATCAGCCATATATTCTTCAATTTTATCATCGGTATATGAAATAATTGTATCATATATAATCGCGAAAACAAAATATCTATATTTTTCAAACAAAATATCCAAAAAAATAATACATTTGAATTAAAATACAATGGCTAAAATATATCCTAATTTGCGAAATATATCTTTACCTGATAGTAGTAAAGATATAGAAAAGTGGCGAAAAGCTATAGAATTAACTAAGTTAAATTCACAGTTAGACATTGCGATAACAAACGAAAACTATCATTTAGCACATGAATTGAAATGTAAGATAGAAGAGTTAAAAAAATAAAGCCTTTCAAGAATATTGAAAGGCTTTTTAAATAAGCTTTAAACAGCATTTAATTTGTTACTGTTAATTCTGCAATAATTGCTTTGCATTCATTCAGAATACTTTCTCTTAATGTTTCATCTCCGGGCTTTGAACCAGTAACTTCAAATTGAAATTTGTCATTCTCTGGAAAATATGACCCAGTCATTGCAAAATTTCCGGTAAAATCCTGATCTCCGGTTTTTCCTCTTTGTACACTAAATGTGATTACAAATGGTGGTTTTTGCGGGTTTACTACATAATTATAGTTAAATGTTACGGTATTCCCTGAAATAATAGCTCTTGCAATTATTTGGCGATTATCAGAGATAATTGTTCTTTCTGTGTTTGTTGTTGTTTCCATTATATTATTTGTTTATGTTATACTTGTCCATTAATTGTGTAATCTTTGGTTTCTACTACTTTACCAGCAGAAAGCCTAAATAATTGAAATGTGTACGAATATGCTCCTGTTTGGTATGGATCACCATATTTTTTCCAAACACTCAGGAATACGATGTTATAATACCACCCATCAGCTAGTTTAGCTATTGAACCGTTAGGTTTTTGAGGCTTTTGTAATGTTCCCTCAAAGTATATCCCCTCATATATTACATAAGTATTCGAATCATAAGACCGACCTGCACTATATGTAGAGTAGTTTATATGGCTGGCTTCTGTCTTTGGTACATTAATATTCCAATGCTGTGCATCTTCAATACCACCGGGGTTATTAACCATTATTTGACGGGTATTCGTATTGGCGAAGTTGGTTACACTTGTAGCGTCATAAGGGCTGTAGTTTGCAGAATCAAATTTTGCTAATTTCAGGTTCGTCCATGAATCAGGAATATAGTTTGAGAATATAATCCCCTGCGAACCCATTTCCATAATTTTACTGCCTATATCATCATATACATTAAATACAAGTTTACCATCAACTATTCCTAGTTCAAAGCCTAGTACCCCATTCGGGTGATGCATTTGAATTAAGCCTTTGTCGATAAATGCTAAAGGAGCTTTATTTTTATTCGCATAATTAGTACCTAAAAAGAATCTAACCGAATCACTACCTCGATCAGTAACACCAGTCATTCCGGCATTCCCTCCATTTACATCACCTACTAGCATTGTCCCTGAAGCCACTACATTACCGTCTACAGTAGTATTCATAAAGGAAGTTAACTGACTTACCCTATTTGCTGTATTAAGGGCATTATCCGCCTGTGCTTTTGCTATTGCAGTTTGTTGTTCGTTTTGCTTTATTTTATCTTCAAGGTATTTGTCAACATCGGTAAGGTCAAATACTGAGGCGTAACAAATGTATGTTGACAACGGAACAGAGGCTCCTGCGAAAGCAAAGAACATAGAAGAACTAAATACACCTGTAGTTCCACATCTCAAAACACCGATATATTCTTCCCATTTGCCAGTTCCTATTACAGGGGTAACCCAATCAAACTTGGAATTATCTCCTGTAGCGTTGGAATGAAAACTTATTTCTTGCCCAACCGCGAGTTTCATTATTATTCTAACAACAAAAACCGCATTTACTCTGGTTTGAGTGCCAAAATAAAAACCTCCATTATAAGGAGACGCACCTTGACCATTATATTCAACTGCTAAAACATTAGTAGATTTTGTAGGGGCTTGTGATGCAGGAGCACCTCCAATCCAATGAACAAGTGATACAGTTCCGTTTCCGGCATTATTATATACCTGTATACCATTTAATCCGTTTCTAAAATCAACATCACGATTGAGGCAATTACCTGAAGCGTAAGATGCCGCCAAAGCTTTGTTTCTCGCATCTTTTGCCATTTCTGTTTTAGCAGCTTCTGTAGTAGAATTTGTGTAATTCTTTGAAGCAGTACTTATATTGCGAAGTAAGTCAACTTTAGCAGCATAATAATTTTTAAAATAAAGTCTGAAAGTTGCTCCATCAATATCGCTTGTTGAATTCAAATCATTTAACAATCCATTATTTGTTATATAATTAGAAAGATTCACATAATGTCCCTCATAATTGGCAGAACTTACCCCGTATGTAGCTGCCTGATCCATAATAATAGGAACTTCATTGACAATCACTGTCCATTCCTTCAATGTGTCTTGTTTTTCGGAAGGAGTGAACTTATTATCGGAAGCTATATCTGATAATTTTTGGTTAGCCGTATTAGCTGCGTTTTGAGCACTTTGTACATGTCTGTCAATATCCGCCTGAGACCTAGACCAAGGCGTTGCCATTGTACCTTCTTCTAACTTTAAATTTCTAAGAGCATAGTTTGTGCCTTGTGCGCCATCAAAATAAATTAGATAATGAGGACTAGGTGGTGAATTTTGAGCGTATACAAAAGTTCTATAAATACGTTTCCATTCTTTAGACGCGGGAATAGCTGGGTTCTCTAAAGGGTTTCCAAAGTTTTCGCCATCAATACCAATTCTGAGAGGTTGAAGGCTCCAAGTTTCTAATGATATAGTATATGTTTTACCTTTAACAAGTCCAGAGTTCCAAAGTGATTGAATATCAAATTGCATCCATCCAGAACCTGCATTCCCCAATGTATGTACTAAGAAACCATCTGTTACAGGATTATTAGATTCTATACTTACATTGGCACTTGCAATATAATCAGGCTTTTCAATTACCGGGTTATTAGAGAAATCTACAAGATTTTCACCACCAATTTTAATGTTATCTACTAATTCTTTCGAATAGCTCTTAGAAGCATCGGAAATTCTCTTTAAAAGGTCTGTACGCTCTGTATAGTAAGAAACGAATTTCTGTCTAAATTCAACACCGTTAATTGGGTTATCTTTAGTAAGGTTAGCATACTCAATACTTATCAGATAATTAGATAATTGTAGATAGAAATAAGAGAAATTATCATAATTAACACTGAAAGTTATTGCCTGTGATCGTATATGCGGAAATTCTGCGTCTATAACCTGCCATTCTTTTATTACATCAGGCTTTTCAGATGCAGTCAATACATTATCATTAGCTATGTCCGCAAGTTTCTGATTTGCAGTATTAGCAGAATTTTGAGCATTGTTGAGTTGCTCTTGTATATCTTCCGGTGCGGGTGTCCAATCTGTAGCTTTATTTCCCTTTTCAATTTTAATATTTCTGATTAGATAATAAGCCCACTGAAACTTAGAAAAATCTACAAAATTGTAAACGTCTGCACTATGATTTGTAACGTTTACAGTTAATGAATATTTTTTCCATGAATTGTCTGGAGTTGAACTAAAATATTGCAACCCATTATCACATATATCAACTTCAAGACCGATAACAACTGATTGAGTACCTCTCATTTCCCACGAGACAGTCCAATCACCATTTCCATCAATAACACCCCATAGTCTTATATTATTTACATCAGGGTTGTTTCTCCCTACTGCATAGAAACCATTTGGAGCATCAGCATGCTCTCGTTGAAAATCAACATTCAGAGTATCAATAGGAGTACTTTTTTTATAAGTATTTCGTCCACCAATCTGTACAGCATCAATTTTTTCCTGTACCTGATTAAGCGCCGGGCTATCGGATGCAAAGGTTACTTTCCCCTTTATTTCAATACCTGATTCATTAAAAGCTATATAATCACCACCTAATGGTGAAGTCCATCTACCAATGCTTATTTCTTGCGGGTTGATCTGTGCAAAGCCATACGTCATTTTACACACACGGAATCCGTTTTGGATAGATGAAATATAACCTGCTTCAAAATGGAAAAAATCTGGGTCTTGCTCTACTGTTATTTGATTAGGTGTTACAAGTATGTTTGCATTGGTGCCGTTACGCTGGCACTTAACATAAACATACTGATAAACCGCACCAATATTTAGAATGGTGTTTGACGCAATATACCAGGTTCTGGGAGTATCACCAATAGTTAAATGAACAATTCGCCCGGAGGTATTCCGTAACGAAGTGTAATTATTTTCTAAGTAGAAATTAACATCCGGCAAAGAAAACTGCTGCATACGTCCCCCCAATGAAATAAGCTTTGTATCAATGGACGCAGGTTTTATTTTGGTCACGTCAAAATAACCCTCAGAATCAAAAGTTTTTTCTGAAAGCTCCAAACCAAAATAATAAGCAGCACGAGCCGCAGCAGCATTATATTTTTGCTCTTTGATAATAGCTGTTTGCTGTTTTTCCTTTTCAATGTATGCACGTACAATGCTAATTATTGTGGCATCTTCGCCAATTTCGAAAGAAACTTTGTAAGGGTTTTGTAAATCTTTACTAATGCTAAGTATACGCAGGTTAGCATCCAAACCGAGGTCTGCATCTATAAAATGTACAGTATTACCCAGGGCAATATTTACGTTTAATTCTCTGAAGAAAAACGGATCAGAAACAACAGTATACTGTAAACGTTCTTTGCAGTTTTTATCCAGGTATTCCTGCGCCTTTACTTTTAGTTCAGCTTCAGCATTAGTAACGTAGGAAGCTGGCATAACAATATCAGTAATAATATACTTATCGCCCACTTTAGGACGCATAAGACTACTAGGAACTTCGATTGCCTTTTCGTCCTTATTCTTATTAAGTGTAAATGTTTTCGTCGCTGTATGGTAGCCATTTTCCTTTATTTCCAGCATATAACCTGCGAGCTGTCCGGTTTGAAAAGTAACCTTTGCAGGTACCCCCTGAATAAGTATAGTTGTGCCGTTTCCATCACGCTCGTTTAAATCAAAATCCATAGTGGAATCGGTAAAAATAAGCGGGTTGTTAGCATCTACAGCCGTAACAGTTCCGATACGCTTAGGGTATACTTCATCAAACTTTTTAGTATGCTCTATTACATTATAGATGTCAGTATTTTTTTCCAGGTAAGGCACATCCATTTTAAGACGCTTTGCACCGTTACGGTATTTAGCTCCGATATTCTTTTCAGAGCCTACAGCATACAAACGCGTAACAATGTTAGAACCATCCATCGGATTACGTGTGATAGACTTTAGCCCCTTATTTTTTCCGTACTGGAAAGAATACCCACTATCATTTTTACGCTCGACAATATGTATAGATTTGTTAGCATCAATCCAGTATTCAACCTCAAAAGCTTCCGCAATCTTAGCCAGGGCAGAAAGGCAGTTATCTTCGCTGAAGTCTACCTGTTTGGCTTCAGTTTCAATAACGGTGCCTTTTGTCCATCCATTCTGCAATCTGTTGGCATTGTTAAGCACATGACCAATTAACAAATCTGCATTACCGATAGGATTCCCATCGGATACAGTCAAATTATTTTCTGCATCCGGGAATAATAATTGAATCTTTGAAAGTTCGTAAATAATTGATCCGAACTGCAAAGAGTATTTAAAATGGCGGGTATTTACCTTTTCAACTACAGGAGCCTGCAAAAGGTAGTAGTTTGCTCCATAAACATTAACCGAATCGCCAATTTGGAATTTTACCATTGTCGGTAATTCAAAGGTCATATTTACAAGCTCTTCGCCCATAATCTTAGTAGATACATTTCCTTGTGGTTCTACCTGGGCAATTATATTATTATTTCGTTTTATTGCGTATTTCATCAGAATTTCACTTGTAATGTGAGGTTAAATTTTAAAAACACTCTGTCTACATTTTTAATACGTTTTAAAGGCAGTTTAAAATTCCCTGTCTTCTTGTAAAAAACTTTGTAGGTCTGGGAATGATCCCAGATATAAAGATTCTGCCAGCCTGGCTTTGTAACCTCCGAAAAGAAGCTTTGGTAATATGGCCAGAAGTCACCATCATCAGGAGCCATAAGGGCGCAGCTTAAAGTCACTTCCTTATCTTTGAATTTAACCAGTTCCAAATCATAATCCTGTCCGTTTTCCTCCGCCCAATCATTCGTTAAAGTCTCCTTTCGTTCTGGATATTCTAAGAATTGTTCAGCTCCGGTTTGAATGACCAGGTTAAATATGTCCAGTAGATTTTTTCCGTTTAATGTATCGTAAGCATTCATTATTTTAATCCTGCGGCTTTTAATTGGTTATACTGTGAAGAAAGTGTTTTATCAACTTTCTTAATCCCTTCGTTAATATCATAGAGTTCCTCTGTATTTTCAGCAGTTCTGCGGGTATTACGTTCAATATCGATCTGTACCTCCAGCATTTTACTGGTTTGCGCCATCTGCTGAGCCGCTCCGGCTTTAAGAATCTGGTTTGTTTCTAACTGCGCTACACGCATACCGCTTGTTTGACCGCTTAACAGATCAATACTTTCCTGGCTTGCTGCTTTATATGCTCCCTGAAGGGAGTTCGCAGAGCCGACAGTTCCGGTAACATTAAGACCTGTCTGATTGATAAGGTCTAAATACTGAGAGGCTTCTGACGCAATCTTCATATACATTTCCTGAAACTGCTTTTTTTCATCTTCAGTAAGTACACCGTCACCTAACATATTTGCAAGTTCATCCTGAAGCTTCTGTATTTGTGGCTCGATAACCTTTGCAGACATCCCGGCAATAATACCCTGGCGTAAGAAGTTTTCAATATCATCTGCGAAGTCAGAAAACTGCTTTTTCCCGGACAATATTCCCTCTTTAATACTATCAGCCAAACTTTGGGCTGTTGTTCCGGTAACGGCATCTTTTAACTGTTTCTCCAGATCACGGTTAAGCTGATCGATCGAACCGTATTCCTCTTTTAGCTTCAATAACTGCTCATAAGCGGTTTTTGCATCTCCGGTTAACGGCTTTTCAGCGTTCAGTTTTGCCAACTTATCGAAAAGATCATCTGAAACAGCAATCGTTTCAGGCGGGAAAAGATTAGCAAAAGGGTTGTTTTTAATCCCCATGAATCTTTTCATAAAGTCAGATAAACCAGCAAAAGGATCATTTTTGTATCCGTTCAATCCTAATAGATCACCAACCTTCTGAAGCTCCTCTACAGTTCTTGTTTTCTTTCCAATTCCTAAGAAACCACCGTATTTCTCCGTATGCATTCCGGTAACGGTATCAGCATTTAAAAGGCGTTTTAAAACGGCTTCCTGGTCACGTAGGATAGATTCTTTATTCTTAGCATTCAAAGCCATTTCATCTTTAATATTCTGGATTCTGGACTTATAAGCATCATTGATTTTTAACTCTTCAGATAAACGCTGGCGAAGTAATGCCTGATAATCTAAACCGGACTGGAAAATACTATCCTGGTATTTCTTCATTTCCTCGCGGGCTTTCTTTTCTGATTCTCTGGCTTTTTTGCCTATGGAGAAAATTCCCGTAATGGCAGAAAAGGTTTGCGAGATTCCACTAACGATATCACCTGAAGCAAAAGAAGCAAAAGCGCCAGCAGCATTCTGAGCAATTCCCATAATATCACCTAATGTATCAAGCGTATCGGCCAGTCCGGCATTACTGTCGTCGATTGCACTTGCAATGTTTCTAAACCCGGAGGCCAAAGCTCCCGCAACATCTGAAGCTATTGCCGCTTTTTTTGCCAAGATCTCCTTTAGCTTTCCATTAACTATTTCAAGGTCAGCCGCTTCTTTTACAACATCTTCATTACCTTTTGCTCGTTTATCTTTAATGTCTTGTGTCAGTTTTGCTTTCTGCTGAAGCAATTGTTTTTCCTCTGTCCCGACATTAAAGGTTGCTTTCAGTTTTTTTGCCTTTTCTAGCTCAGCTTCAATAAAATTTTGCTGATCTGTATTCAAAAGACCTTTAGATAATCTTAAATACTCCTCCAAAGAATCGATACGATTTGTAAGCTCTCGCTTGGTGATTCCCATAAGGTTCTGGGAAAAGTTTTCATATAGCGATTGCTTTGCATACTCAGCAGAGTTAACCGCATCAAGTTCCTTCTGTTTTTGTTTTTCAATTTCAGATACCAGGCGCGTAGTTTCAGTTGAAGTACCTTGTTTTTCTATTTTCGCGCGCATTGCAGCATATTTCGAAGTAATCGCGGTTCGTTGTACTTCAAAGCTCTGATGCGTATTAATAAATTCCGTCATCATATCAGTAAGCTCCTGCTTTTTCTCTACCATTTTACCGGAAAGCATACTGTAAACACCTTTGTCCATTTTTTCGCCACTATTCTTAGCTTTATCCATCTCAGCCTGTAAATAGTCGATCTGATCCGAAAGTAAAGGTATCTTAGCCAGGGCAACATCTACCGAGCGGGTAATATTGTCCAGTAGCTCCTTATCGCCCCGAAGTTCAGCGATCTTCTTTTTAACCTGTTCATGGTCATTTTTCTGCCCTTCAGTCAGTGTTCCGCCGCTATTAATAATATTGTCGTATACCGATTTTTTATTCTCCAGAAAATCAAAGAACGATTTAGCTTGTTTTTTCAGTTCCGGAAACTGCTTATTAGCAGCTTCAGTACCATATTCCTTTTGATATGTGTAGTATCTACTCCAACGATCTTCCATATCAGTAAGCATCTCGTCAAAGCTTTTATATTTTATAGCGTTACGTTTTTCCTCCAATTCTGCCTCCAGTTTATCCCGTCGGCTTCTGGCTTCGGTATCAGAAACCACCTCACCCGTAAAGTAAGGATTACCCTTTTTATCTTTGCTTTGCCCATACCTATCGAGCTTTTGAAGCTTTACCGTACCATTTACTCCTTTGTCAATAGCCTCGTTATAAAGTGCTACCCGACGCTCCAGATCTTTTATAGATCCTTCAGGAAAGATTTCTGCAATCTGGCGGTTAGATTCTTTCTTTGGAGCTTTTGGATTAACAAGCTTTTCAATTTCCTTTATTTGGTTGCGGTAATCGTTCCATTCTTTGGAACCTACTTTAGCAGCAGCTTTCAATTTCTTAAGTCTGGACAGCTCATGATCATAACGGCTTTCAGTTCCGGGCGTGGCGATATCCTCCGTTTTGATGATGACTTTCTTTTGATATCCAAGGTTAATCTGGGACATCTTTTCTACATAAGTATTGTAGTTTTGTACATCCTTCGCCCGTTTATCTCTGTTTACTTTTAACTCGTTTTCAGCTTCACGAACTAATTCAGATTTACTTTTTACACGAGATCCGGCACCTACGCCCCCGGTTCCTCCGGTTATCTCAATACCTCCGGTTATTTTATCATCTGGAGTACTCTGTATTTTTGCCAGCTTTATTTTCGCAAGGCCAACCTTTTCAAGGTTTTCCTTTTCTTTGTCCATAAATTCCGACGTCGCCTCCGCAATCTTATTACGAGTAGCGTCTGCCATAGCTGCTGCTATAATTGAATCTTTAAGGACAATATATTTTTTTGAAAGATCCTCGACCAGCATACGCTCTGCTTTCATATTCCCGAAGATCTCCGGGTACATCTTTTGCATTTTAACGGCTGTAGACAATCTTTGTTCCCTGGTCTGACTTTCATCCTTAAGTTTTCTAATACTTAGCTCCAGATCTGTAAGCTCTTTAGATGCATTCTTATGGCCTTCTTTCATCGCTTCGTTAAGATCCGAAGTAACCTTTTTGAGTGTATCTGCTGACGATGATGCTTTTAGCATACTTTTACCCCATTCCCAGATCTTATCACCGTAAACGGTCAGAATCGTAACCCCTAACATAAGTAATGTATTCCAGGAGAATACCGCAGAGCCTACCTGTTTTAATACTGAAGGTGCTTTGTTGGATTGAGAGTTAGCCAGTGCCTGCGCTTCGGCTTGTTTACCCAGGGCAGTAGCTTGTTTTACACTGGCACCTGATGAAATCGCCTGCTCATAAGCGAGGGCTTTTTGCGCAGCAGCAAATTCCACGGCTTCCGCCTTCATAATTTTTTGTTGATTACTTGCCTGCTTTAAAGCATCAAAGAAAATAGGCAGGTTATTCGATATGGCCATAAAACCTGTTTGCGCCGAATACGTAAAGGCAGGTACCTCTCTGGCCAACTGAGCAACTGAGTTGCTCAAAGGATTGAAAGAGCTTGTTAATTTATTAACCCCTTTCGTGGTTTGTCCGGTAGCGTTATCAATTTCCTTTATTTTTGCAGGTGTGCCACCTAGTCCTTTATTTAAGTTATCTACGGATTTTGTTTGTTTGGCGATTTCCTGAGGATCAATAATTTTAACCTTCGTATCTTGTAAAGACTTTAAACTTGCTTCCATTTCAGATAAAGCGCGCTTTTCAGATTCAAGCTCTGCGATAAGTTGGTTCTTACTTTCTATTTTCTGCATCTTCTCCGTTCCCGGAGCTGTAGACTTAATTTCTTTATTAGCGCGTTTGATTTCAGCTTCCAGGGATTTTATACCTTGCTTTTGCAATTCAATATTTTCCTTGGTAATCCCGAAGCTATCAAACTGATTTTTTTAACCGCCTCACCTATATTATTAATGGCTTCTTTGACGTCCTTAGCACCTTTGGCATTAAGAACCTGGGCAGCATTCATCTGGTTATACTTGTTTTTCAGTGATTCCGTTGCTTTGTCGACATCTTTAGAACCGGATACCAAAGCATTGTATTCCTTCATTACCTCACCGGAGTTAATGACAAATTTTATTTCTATACTCTCGTTATCGTTAGCCATGATTATTCAATTTTTGCTCCGAAAACCCTTTCCAAGTCCTCTTCGGTTGATATTGTTTTTTTCTTTTTTATGAGTTTAGGCGCATCAGCTAACATCATGTTAAGCTGTGCAAATGGTGTATTTAATATCTGATCTTGTGACCAGCCTGTTTTTTCGGCTATTACGTACAGAAAACCGAAAGTGCTATGAAAGCTTTCACTTTTTAACTCACCTTCTTTTGGCTCAGATTCATCGGCGCCGTCATCCTCGTCGTCTTGATTAATCTGATAGTATTTATGAAATCCTGTACACCGCCGTATACAACAATTAACTGATATAAATAATTACTTTCAGTTTCGGTAATTTTACTACGTAACCACCAGGCAAGTGGCTTATGGAGCCAGTATAGGAATCGATTATTTAATAGGCATAAGGCTATGATTTCGCTTTCTTTTTTTCCGTGCTTTGCATAGACCTCAAAAGCTTCTTTTAATTCGATATCCCTGTCAGGATCTACCTCCATTTCGAGAAACTTATGAGCTACTTTCAGATAAGTGAGAACTGTTGGTGATTTCACCACCAGATTAATAATTCTTTTTCTGAATAGCCTAAATAAAAGAGGTGCAGTGACTGGCACTTTTACACCTCTTTTCAATAATAATTCCGCGGCTTGTTTTTCTATATCCGCTTTCATGGTTTACGGTAACTTTTTAATTTTAGCTTTACTTAGTGCGGTGAAAGTACAGTCGACCAAAGCGACTTCTTTTTTCTTTACCTTCAGGTTTTTCTTAGCAAATAAAGACACCACTGCATAAGCGATTTGGTGCTTACTGTCTGTTTTCAGTCTTAATGCGATTTTTTGAGGTTTTTTATCGCCTTCTTCCCATTCACCATCGACTACAGTACCGCCCATTAATTTTTTTAGCGTTGCAGGATCATAATCGTAAGTAGAAAATTTCCCTTTGGTTTTACCTGCAATAAAGAAGCTTTCAATAGGTTCGTCTTGCTGGTCTGAATATTCGTCAGCCTCTTCCGGATCATCATCCAAAATCTCGAAGCTGTCACGATAAGTCTTGCATAATTCTGTCCAGGCTGCCTCTAATGGCATAGAACCATCCGCTGTAACTGGTGCAAATTCTAGCACTTGAGTGCCGTATAATGTTGCCATAATTTTAATTTTAAAAGGTTATTAGTTTTTAAGTTGTAAGTTTTTATGATTTTATTTTAAAAAGCTTTTAAAAGACTTTTAAGCTTCTGGCTGCTCAGCAGATCCTTTATCTTCAGAAGCCTCTTTTTGGTCTGTATTTTCAGTATCAATGCTGGACTGTTTTCCTTCAGCTTCCTTTTCTTCGATTTTTGCTTTTAGTTTTTCTAAGCTGATGTTATGAACTGGTGCAACTCCGTACAACTCCTTATACTGTGAGATTAAAGCGTTTTTTTCTGCTGCTGCCGGTTCGATACCGTCATCAGAGTTCAAAGAATCAATTTGCTTTTCCGTTTCTGGAGTTTGTTCTATTTTCTGTACATCTGCCGGATCTGGTTCGATGTTCTCTTCAGTTTCCAAAGCATCCGTTTCCTCCGGTTCTGTGTAAGTATCTTCAAAACCTCTTTCAAAGGTTTCTACTCTGTCATCTTTCAGATAACGTGCATGATCATGAGCCTTATTCTTATTATCTTTTGTGAAACCCTGACCATCTGAAGTGACATGAATCAGATCAATCTCTTTATGAGTGTTAAAAATTCCGAAGGCTGCTGCTGCGAATACGTTTTTAAATGTTTTTGACATGGTTGTTATGATTTTAAAATTCGATTAGATTGTAGTTAAGACCTATCCCAAAGTAAGGTGCGCCCTTTATAGTGGTTCCGTCTTTTGCAAGTCCGTAGCCTGCTGAAATACCTATACCGAAACGGTTCGGAGGTTTCTCCTTTAGCCTGAAGGATTTCAGACCGTTAATGGTCACTCTTGGATCATCCGAGTATACATTAATGAAATTCTGTTTTGCACCTAAAAGCCATTTTCTCTGGCTGTACCTGGCTTCATTCAGGTTTATATCGTATGCAAGCTTAACAGAATCCGTATCCGGGTAATACACCAGATCCAGGTATTTGTCCTTATGGCTTTTCACGATCTGGCCTTTATCATTCTGTTTTGAAATTAAAGCCAATTGCGCTTCCAATTTGCCGTTAACTTTTGTAACCTGGTCTATTTTATCGATGCTTATTTTCAAAGCTTTCTGAAGACTATCGGCGTAGGTTCTGTCCAGAGCTGCGATTTTTTCCGATGTAGAGTTATTAATGATTTTTTCATTGAAAACAGTATGCGTAATACTGTCCCTGGTGTATTTCTCTACAATTTTATTATTTCCGCCCTGAGTTAAGAGTACGGTCATTTGCTTTTCCTTTTCAGCTCCTTTATATTCCTGGCGGATATTTAGCCCTATACTCAGGACTAAAAAAGTCCCCAGAACACCGAAAGAAATAATGTTTTTTAATTTTGATGTCATGGTAATATTTTTTGCACGTATGGTGCGGTTTGTTGTTTTATTAAGCTGTCCCTGGCCTTTA
>ENA-OOPK01000010-OOPK01000010.1-human-oral-metagenome-genome-assembly--contig:-NODE-10-length-13252-cov-12.489981_pt1 | contig 13252 bp, 18 predicted proteins | sample MGYA00245262_ERZ501133 | MGnify/ENA primary metagenome ERZ501133 (study PRJEB25959, sample SAMN05335003) | human oral metagenome | host: human-associated | place: USA: California | collected...
TTTTTTTTCTTCTTTGAACACCTGTCTTTTTCGTTCTGTAATATTATTAGCACCAAGTAGAGTAATATTATTTTAGCTTGCTTAGAATCATGCTCGCAAAAGTATTAGTGGTGCTCGTTATTATCGGATTGGCTTTGGCCAGAGATTGTCCAAACAATTGCTCCAATATGGGCACTTGCAATCAACAAACTGGTTCATGCACATGTGTTGCTAATAGAGTTGGCCTTGATTGCTCTATTCGTAAGCATAAGCAGCAACAGCTACATTCAGATTTGCACAATTACAGAATCAAATAACAGCTCAGAAATTATTAATAATTATTATTTCTTCGTGCACTATGATATTTGTGCCAAATAACAATATTATGCACGTTTAATACTAATTTCAGATACTTGTCAAAAATATATTCTGATCGAATCTAGTATTGACCTAATACCTCTTATTACAGCTTTGCAGAACGTCACTCTTGGCAGTGTACTTACCGGTCAATATGTTGAAGCCAGCACATGGCTCTATTATGCTATTAACAAGCCCCCAGCTTCCCTCAACCATCCAGTCACCATTATCGTGAACGAAACCAACGATGGTAATTTTAATTTTGACTGCTACATTACGTCGATCAAAGTTATTTGAGATCGTTTTAGAAGCGAAGCAAACGATTATAGTGGCTGATCTGAAAATTTTTTAAAGGTGATGCGGATTTGTATGTTCGTCGCAACCAATTGCCCTCTTTGAGCGAATTTGATTGGAGAGATATTACCATTAAGAAGAGCTTCTCACTTGTTATTCCCGCTGAAGCGTAAGTACTAGGACCTCGGGTCAAAGCAAATCCCTCAAACTTTCGTCGATCTAAATTTCGGAACTGCGTTTCCAAGCAAATAATTGATTTTTTGCTTATATATTGTATCGATAGCAACACCAACTTGTACTACATTGGTATTTTCGGTTTCAAGAACACTTACTTCACCATCAACTTCCACTCTGATGCCGCAAGCAGTAAGTTTCAATTTGCTTATTTATAGCATCATTAAATGAAAATATTGCCATAGTAAATAATAATAAGATAAATAAGCATAAAATAAGAGCTACAAGCCAGATTTTTAGATCCAATCCGAAAAGTAACCGTTACACGGGCTAATTCGCTCAAGAAATTTAGCTTAGTCTATCAACTACAAACATATTTTCTTTGAATATACGTTATACTAGGCACCTATGACATACTAACCACCAATAGACGGTTGCCCCGATAACTGCAATGGCCACGGAAATTGCGTTGCTGGCAGATGTGTTTGCAATGCTCCTTGGGAAGGCGCTAACTGCACTGTTAGTAAGTCCTACTAGATATATCATAGCTCGTGTACGTGTTTTAACATGTTTTAAAGCTGTCAACACTATCACTGCTCCTCATACCGCTACTGATGTTTCGATCCCCAAGTACGGCTGGTTGTACTTCAAGATCCGCCCTACTACCAACGAGCTCATCTGGAACGTTACTGAGACCACCGACAGTGATGTTGATATCTATGTTAAGGTAAATAAGAGAGTTTTTAGTGATTTATGAAATTCTTACTCGATCTTCCAAAGAACTTTCGCTTGTTATTAATTTAATGCTAACGGTCTTATTTCTATAAAATAGAAAGGAAGCGTTCCCTCGCGCGTCAACTTCGACTACGCCGAGACTGGCATCAAGCACAACTTCGACTTGAAGATTGTGGATGTGGCCAACCAATGGATCTACTTTGGTTTCTACGCCTTCAGAGACTCGCGCTTCTCTTGGGTCTTGAACAGCGCTGTTCAACAAAAGTGCGAGGCCAAGTGCTCGCTTCACGGCCGTTGCATCTTTGGCAGCAACTGTGCTTGCGATGCAAGCTACAGAGGTCAAAACTGCGAACAAAGTACGTGCCTAGTAGTTCATAAATCAAGATGACTATGCTATGTCGGTGATGTACTCGGGACTAACTATTGATGCCTAGTGACGCGCGACTTGTTCCCTGCCGAGAAGGTCAGTGGCTACGTCGACAACTACGAGTGGAACTATTACAGCTTCTACACCGAGTCCGTCGATTCAGTCGTAGTGCGACTCGAGCACGGTAGCGGCGATTGCGACTTGTACGTCCGCAACGACACTAACCCCACTCGCTTCGACTACTCGTACAGAGATTTGAGCTTGAACAACTCGGTCACTTTGATCATCCCGGATCCCGGTCACAAGCACTGGAAGATCGGTGTCTACGGCTTTAGAGAGTGCACTTACAACTTGACCGTCACCGTCGACTGTAAGTATCATATATTATCATATATCATATTATATGCTATTCCAAGCTCGGAGCGATCGGATCTAACGCGGTCTTTTTAGCTTCTTGCCCTCAACGCTGTGTTCATGGCGAATGCATCGAAGCTAGTGGCTTGTGCCGCTGCGAGGCTGGCTGGGCTGGCGATTCTTGCAATATTGGTAAGTGTTGCAACTGGAACTTGGATGTAGATCTGACCTTCATTATTATTTTCTTAGCTGTCACCGAGTTGGTGTCCAACCAAGTCATCAACGTCAACGTTAACCCTGGTGAGTGGAAGTACTTCAAGTTGCCGATGCACCGCGCCGCTACCGCCTTCAACGTGGTGTTGAAGGAGAGCGATACCACTGGTGCCGTGTGGTTGTTCGCTGATTACGGCTTCTACCCTGACTTGCGCATCTACACCTTCCACGACATCAAGACCAACACTGTAAGTACTTGAGAGTAGCCGGGACCTAGTGTTCATAGTGCTAATGTTGGGTTGATCTAGGGCATTCACCGTCTGAAGGACTCGAGCTCTTACCTCTCCTTCTGGGGTGACTTGTTCATTGGCGTCTACGGCAGCCCGTTCTTGTTGAGCCCTACCACCGTTCAACTTTACAATTTTGTTCCTACCTTCTAAGCAAAGAGAAGTTTGATTGTTAATTAAAGTATTTAGTTACTTCAATTCAGAACTGGTGTAGCTTTAATCTTAAATAGTACGTGCAGTGAAGTGCCACCAGGCACATCGTATCTGCCGCGGCGGCCTCGCCACTTGCAGCTGAGTATCGCCCAATATGGAGCTTCAACTTGATCTGCACTCATGGCGTGGTGTTGTTGATACGCCCAGTGTCCTACTGTTGCACACTGTATGCTGCGGTAGAACTGGGATAGAGGCGCGCTTTCGTTGGTAGCTTGAGGGCTTAACTTTTTTCAGGTACATTTGTTGATAAGCGCCATTGTGAAGTGTATCAAAGTATGAATGCGGTATTCCCAGTCTACAAGATTTGTGTACATTCTTCTCGGCTTACTGAAAGAAAAAGCTTATTTACTAATGTACAAATCTACAACATGACCCAAGGTCAAACAAAACTGTTCAAAAATGTAGAGTGAATGGTCGGTTACGCCATCATGCTGTCACGCAACTCTGTGCTGAGCGCATCCAATTCTCGATCGATGAATTCAGTGAAAAATTGTTTTGTTCTGCCATTGACTGCTTCAAAGTCGTTAATAGTCAGCGGCCATTTAGTCTCAAATCTGGTCGGATCTTCAGTGAACCTCGCAACTGTCTTGTCGCTGAATTTGACACCGACTTGCTGTTGCAGTTTGGCAAAGAATGCCAACTTGTCGTATCCAAAAAAGGTAGATCTGGCGTCGCAATGGCTGTCGTGTTCTTCGGGAGTCAAACAATTGCCAAATTTGAACACCAAAAGAGGCTTCAAGACCCACTTCCAGTACAAATTGCACGCGACACCGTTGCTCAAGTTGAGATTGAAGTACGAGATGATCGTGTTGATGCAGTTCTTGTCCAATTGCGAGGGCTTAATTCTTCGCAGAATTCCTTTCAAAAAGCCCTTGGTCGTCCGGCTGCAAATTTCCAAACCAATAATCTTGAACAACGGATGATGTCTTTGCTGAAATTTTAAAGGAATGTTAGTTAAAAAAATTCGGTGACACGTGTCAAAGTGTCATTGAGTGACTTACGTCAAAGAAGTGTTTGCGGATCTTGCCCAAAAATCGGAGATTAATTCCGTGTTCGTGCATAGCGCGGCATAATTGTTCGCCGTTTCTCACGGTAATTTCTCCGCTCTTCAACTTGTAGCAGAACTGCGGAATAATTTCTTTCTTCAACTTTTGGTACAACGCACGAATGTCTTTTTCGTCATTTTCCTTTTCAATTCCTTGAATCTATCGAAGACTGTTAGAGTGACTTGCCAAATAAGGAAATGCTGTCAAATGTACGTACTTGGAACATGGTGAAAGCGTCGCTGCTCAAAGGCGTGGGACTTTGACGCAAAAGTTCAGGTCGCATCAAGTTGTAGAGCACCTTGCCCTTGAGTCCGGGAGTGTGCACCATGATGGCATTACCATAAATGGGTCGTTGGCACGAAACTGATGCAATTCTATTCAAGACGGGCTCTTTTTGCATCTGCAAGAGTCACGTGTTAGTGTCACTGAAAGGGCTAATCTTTGCAAAAATTTATCGACTTGCCTCTTTGGGAACAGCGAAGATGCTGCCGAAAGTGAAGAATTCTTCGACCAATTCGGTATCGATGTACTCTTCGTTGGACAGTTTGTAGGGCTTGAGCAAGGTCTGCTTGACACGTGACTTCCAATCGCGCAGCTCGAGCTTCATGGGCTTCATCGGCGCCAATCGTTCCCATTCTTTAGTGCCATCGACGTCTGTGTCTGAAATATACCATACTTAGTCATCATATCAAAAGTACACCAATGAAAAATCGACGCAAACATCAAAATCAAAAACGGTTTTCGATTTAATTTTTTCACTTTCCAAAAAAGGCAATAGACTTACCGTGCGGGATGAAGAAAGCAGTGAATTTGGTTTTGGGCGGGAGAGGTGGCAAGACACGTGCAGTATCCACGACGTAGTAGTGCCCGTCTTTGCCCGCGTGTCCTTCAATGTCACCAGGGCCGTAGATCTTGCCCGCGGTACTCTGACCGACGAAGTGACCCTTAAGATTTCCTTTTAAGGCAGCTTGTTTCATCTTCTTGTTGAGCTCTTTGTCCTCTTTCACGATGGTCATCCCGCCGTCCATGCTGCCGTACTTGAGCGTGTTGGAATTGATCGGAAGTTGCGGCATGACAGTCATTCTGAAGCCGCGGTAATCGAACAAAAACATGAAGGGCACGCGCAGACCCTCGACTTGCGAGGCAAAATAGACTTGCAGACCTTTGAGTTCCCAGCCTAAAATAGCACTGTTAGATAGTGGCCGGCAAGCTACATTTGCAGGTATATTTTTTACTTACCAGCAGTCTTTGCAGCGTTTCTGTCACCGCCAAAAATGTCGTAGAGATCAACGGCAAATTTGAAGAAAATTCCGTCGTGCACGTATTTGACACCACCAGCGACACCGCCAGCATCGATTGGTCGAATGCTCTTTTCCGAATAAGGCAAGTGGATCTCATCGACAATGGTCTTTGCGTACTTTTCGGACTTGGCGAAGAAGAGTTGCAAATTGGCTCTGAAATCTACCAGGGCTTTGAATCTCGCTTCGGGAGATTTAGCGGCCAAGTACTGGTCGTACGACTCCCACAGATCTTGGCATTGGAATTCTTTTTCGGAGACCACCGAGACGGCTGGATCTTCTTTTCCTTTTAAGGAAGTTTTGTCCTTGAACAGAGTTGAGCTTTCGTCGCTAACACCGTTCATGTAGAATCCAACAACGTTTTCAATCTCGTTTATGAGCGAGATACCTGCCATATTAGGGAAGAAAGAATTCTTTTTTTCTTCAAATTCGTTGACGGCGCTCAACTCTTCCATAATTGAGTTCAAATAGGTAGACACAGCTCTAGGCGATGCTTCTTCTGATGAAATTTCATTGCCGAGGTCATCGACGTAGCATGTAGCAGTATTTTGCTCGTTGTCGCCAGATTCGCTGTCGCTGCTGTCGAGGACGGGCACATCCGATCTCTTGGGTGTGGCGGGCTTGACTACGACTTCAATATTAACAGGCTTGGTAGTTTGACGACCAAAAGGTCCCTTCACTTCAACAGTCGGTTTCTTAGTGAGTTCTTCAAACATTTGAATTTTTCGCGCGATCGGACTGTCTTTGGCTGCTGGTGATTCAATAATTGTCGGCATTTCTTCGGCATAGCCTGTTTCATGAACGGCAAGGAGGTCATTTGCGGGCTCTTCATCCCCAAATAAGGCATCTGAAGCAGTTTGATCGCCGTAGCTAGTGTCCGAGATCTGGATGCTCTCGCGCGAATCAGACTTGAGGCTTTCAGCTCCGTATTCGCGCAATGAACCTGATAAAATATGATTAATACGCGTACGGTGTTTGAATGACACGGAGCTGATTTACCTTGAGAAGATCGGATCGATTTTTGTGATACACTAATGTTCGAGGCGCGTGACTCGGCGCGAATGATTCCGAGATCCGACTTGACGTTTGTTGAGTCCTTTTGAGTGAGAGGTTCGTACCACAATTCGTCCTAATGTACTCATATTAGACATTGCCAGTTGATAATAATTAATGAGAACGCCAAATTAAATGAATTGATATTTCCTTTTTAGGAAAAATTAATTAAGCTCGAGAACTCCATGAACTCAACTTACATCCGTGACGGTAGTAAAGTCCCAGTCGTTAATAATCGCAAAGATTGAACGGAGTCGCAAAAAGATATGATTCGTATCGTGCTCCGAGACTATCTTGTTATAGTCCAGAGCACAATAAGAAGCGGAGCATTGTACGCAGTGATATCTAATGCCAACAATCATCTTATCGTCGTTGCTCGTGCATGAAACACACTTTGCCGGGTGGATCGGCGACAAACTCGCTCCGAAGTCTTATTTACAAAACGATCACATTAGTAAATAAATAGCGATAAGAGATATTATATGACGTATAAGATTAGGATATATAGCCATATTTAGCTTTGCATTTGCGCAGATTTTTTGTAATTAAAAAGGTAATTGTTCAATTAAATGTCCGAGGCGAACATTACAGTTATGATTATTATAGTCATTTATGTAACGTACCTTTGCCGAGCTGAGATAATTCAGGCAACTCTAATTGTTCTTTGTTGCAGATGGCGAAAGCGTGGGTGATCGGATGGAACTCTTGATGTTTTCTCTCGCAGTCATAGCACAAAACAAATGTCTTATCAGTGCAGTTAATGCATCTGAATCCTTTTTGATGAAAGGAATCGTCTCTGAAGATTTCCGAGCAGCAAACTGAGCAAAGCGCCATCTAGTCCAAATCCAACAAAAGTGATTAATGTACTTGGTGGAGTTACTCGCTTTTGTGGTGCTCGTAACTGTTGTTCATGAAAGAACTGCGTTCTGGAACAAAGCCTTTTCTAGCTATTTTTTCATGGTGAATCATACAAATTGATGAATTTTCGACAAGATCCAAAAAATATTGTCCGAAAATAAGGTGCCAGGTTCAAAAAGCAAATGTAATGAAGTAGTTATACGAAGGAGATATCAAGAATATACCTGGCCCAAGATAGATCGAATTCCATTTTATCGCGCTATGCTGGTCAGATTTGGATCCACAGCCGTTCTTAACGTTGCAAATCTTTTATTTCACCTCGCTAGGCGAACGTATTCATTAATGAGCACTATGTACAATAGAAAGAGTAAGTATACGCCGTAATTAAAGCTATTCACCGTTCACTGCAAATTTGGTTGGCGGATGTAGCTCAGATCAATCTTTCATCACAAAAGTTCCAGTATCAGGTTCTTCATCTTCATCAGGCTCTTCACGCTCTTTAACTACGAAGGTTCCATTATCTTCCTCGACGATATCGACAATATCCTTCAATTCATCGCGACTAATGGTCTGCGCGGACAACTTTGCGTGATCTACTTTAATCAACGCTGATTTGCCGGTACCCATCGACGAGCTCATTGAATCTTCTAACTTGTTCTATAATGACAATTATAGCATTAGTATACCATGTTAAATATTAAATTTCAGGTAGATAATCAGAAGTATACGAACGACAGATGCGTTCAAGAAAATCAGAAAAAATGTCAGCTGACATTGCTGGGGAGTAAATTTAACATTAAAGGTTATATTGTATATCGTTGCGAGTAACAAAATTCCAAATCGCCGAATTAACGCGTCATTGGGACGAGATCCAATTTTAAATTTTAAAAATTCCGAATTCTGTGTAACGAGACTTTGACAGTTACCTGCATGGCAATCCTTCGTTGTGCAGCGACTAAATCACTACGAGTATCTTTGACGAGCCTTTTAAGCACCTTTTCAGCCCTCTTCTTATGTTTTTTTATAAACGGATGCTGATCGAGCCAAAATTAGTCGACGAAAACTTTAAAATCAGACGAATATACTTACTTTTAATAGCTGTTGTGGCGTAGAACGCATTGTTGGATCCTTTTGCAAGCACTTTTCAACAAAATCGGCCATTTCCGGTGACCATTTATCAGGTTCAGCGAGGCGAGGCGGATCCTGCACAAGTTCCATTAAAAAACCGTAACATTACATAATATAAACGGCAAGTGACGATTTTTAATGGTATTTACCTTATAGGGAATGAGCCAAATGACGCGTACTGGATTCGTTGTGTCTGAGTGCGGCGGTCGTCCTTCAGCCATTTCAATTAATGTAATGCCCAGCGACCATATATCCGCCGATTTATCATAGCCTCCGTTGATTATAATCCTACACAAGTATTAATATCGAGCGGAGCATTATTATTACGAGAATGGCGTTGCGAAATAGTAAATTGGATGCGCTAAAAAATTAATGCTTACTCAGGTGCAATCCAATATGGCGAGCCTACTAGTGTCTTCATCTTATCACTGTCTTGTTGAATCTTCGATACACCAAAATCAGCTAGAATATTAATGTAAGTTTTGATCTCATTACACGAGCTTTTATCGCTCGATTTCACGTTAAAAGCTCTATATAATCAATTTATAGACACGAATATATATAATTAGACTAGTTTGAAATTAAAATCAATCAAAGTACAATAAAAAATTGACCGAATGGATCGCATTAATTTTTAATGCATATTTCTTATGTATTAATAATACTTACTAATCTTCGCTTTTCCATCCTCGCTCAACAATATATTAGCGCCCTTAATGTCCCTATGCGACACATTTCTTCCGTGCAAGTACGACAGACCTTTCAGTACGTTGTAACAAACGGCACCAATTTGATCTTCGGTGAATGATTTGTGGCATAAGTTAATCATGTCGCTTATAGAACCTCCACTGCAATACTCCATAACGATCTGAAAAGAATTTTGTAAGGTCAGTTAACGAGATCTAGGATCGAGCAAAAAATTTGATTTGTTGGAATGAAATTTGACTTACTAAGAGAGTGGTATCCTTGAAATAACTTCCATAATATTTTACAATGTACTCGGATTCGCATTCTCTTAATATATCGAGCTCCTGCAGTTCGTGTTCAAAGTCTTTTTCTTCTTTCGTCTTAGCAAGATCTAACGAGAGTTCAACGTTATTACGTCGAATATAGCATTTATGATCTTTACCTATGAATTTGATCGCATATATCTTGTTTTTTCTTAAATGTCTACAAGAAAGCGAAACGTAAGTTTACCTCTCCCTAATGAACTGAATAACTAAGAATAAATTTTAGAAAATTGGCAGCCCAGCGCTCAGATGTAAGCCATGGAACTTTTTTGATTCGTTCGTGTTGCAATCTTGTAGCCTAGTCTAACCGTTTGTAGTTCGTCAACAAACTGCACATGCTGATTGTAGTCTACGACATTACGAATCGATCAAGCTTTGAGCGTGTCACAGACTACTGGTACAAAGCCAAAGGTCTGATTGACAAAACCGGCGTAAAACCTGTCACGTTGCTCATCGGAAACAAATTGGTACGTCAACCACAGTAAAGTTAACACCTATTAAAAGAACCCATCATTATTAGGATTTGAAAGAACAACGAGCAGTGAAGACTGAAGAAGGTGAACAATTGGCCAGAGAACTCGGCATGATGTTCGGCGAGCTGTCAGGTACGTGATTCATAATGCACCTCACCGTAACATACTCTTATGCATTAATATAGCTAAAACAAGAGAAAATATGGACGAGGTATGGATAATTTTATCCACGTTGTTCGTTCAGGATCTAACGAGAATTGCAGTTTATGGAAAAAGCTATGACCCAAATAGCATTTGAAAACCCTCGGGCACGTAAGTATTATATTTACCATTTCGGTGAACTTATTCAATGGTTTACAGGTGAGTTAAAGCCCATCATCAAAGTGACACCTTCGCATCTCTCTGATCGCATGTCATCGCTACTGAAATCTCCGATATTCTCCGATGCAGTCATCACTCTCAACGAGCACAAATGGAACGTACACAAGTTCATGTAAGTGAGAAATGATCATGGCATAAGTACACAGAACTGACGAGTGAACAACGATTGAACAGATTATCGGCACGAAGTCCAGTGTTGTTGGAGATGTTCAAAGATCCATCGATCAATCACGTCACTATCAAAGGTGACAATATCAGTCCTGAAGCAGTGACAGCGTTACTTCATTACATGTACACAGCACTCGTTGACTTCTCACCCAAAATTGCATCTCAAGTCGCAGCTTTGAGTGCTGAGTACAAAGTAGAAGTGATTGGTGAGATTGCTGTTGATATTGCCAAAAACGGTAGGTTAAACTCGTTTGCAACTTTGAATCAACTTCATTTGGCTGATCCAAGCAGGTTCATATAACCCGAGTTCAGAGTCCTTAACAGAACGCACAACGCGACTAAGCAGAGACCTGATCAATTTTTCAAAACTAAGATATCAAAGCACTCATCCAGCTTTTGATGTTGCGTTGAAAGTCGGTGAAAAGCCTGTACTGACTTCACGCGCTCTTCTCGCGCTCAACTCCAAGTACTTCGCTGACCTCTTCGAGAAGGTAAACAATAGTGATTGGATGTGTATATGATGAGCTTATACTTCGTACAGAACCACGACGCAGAAGTGCAAATTGACCTAATTCCAATTTTGGATCGTTGGATATTGTTGCAAATGGTTGATTGGATTTACGGCAACGACTTGTATACTGGCTCAATAGGCGCCGACTTTGGTCTCATACAGCAGTAAGTCTTCCTACCTTCTTTTTCCTTATATGGAAATTACTAACTTCATTCTCGGGGCAGTGCGGCAACACTCGGCATGCCAAAGCCATTCATTGAAGCAATTGAGCTCAACATGTCAACATTTATTGTGAGCAAGCTTTGAAACTATCGTTTGCGTCGTTCTAATGCCTTTGAATATAGCTTAACTACGGGTTAGTCCCCGATCAATGGCTAGCACTGCTAAATCAGAGCGTTGGAGAACAAATCAAAAAGCTCACTGAGTGGCAAGCTGCCCTTCAATACGACGTCGTCAGCCAGCAAACGTAAGTCACGTGGTGTTTATCGTTCCGTTCATGAACGCTAACGATCCGAAGCGACCTTTGGAAGAAAATTAACTCTGAGTCTCGCAAGAATATTCAAACCCTTGCCGCTCAAATGGGAACATTATTGGAGGATAAAAGCAGTAAGAGAGGTGAGTTATTGAGTCCTTTGCGTAACGGAATTCGAGTTAATTGAAAAATTTAGGCTGCAGCATTTCGTAGATGCGTAGACCTTGCCGTGGTGCACCAGGGTCCTTTTGTTGAAATTAAGTAATGTGTTTACTTACAGTTGTAGTATAATTAATAAACCCCTCTAACAAACAAAATTTCGCTTGATCCAACGACAGGACAGTGAACCAAAAAAACTGACGTCATTCAAACGAATCTTATTATTAACAACACCACTCTTCTGTTGCAAGACGTATTTATTTGTAAATATTAATATCAATAATACGATTGCATACTGAGGATCGTCTAAGAATGAGTAAGCAATCTTTTCGCGAAAGATCCGAATTATTTCTTTTTACGCGTAGATAAATTTGCTAATATTATATTTCATAATTATAGCGTCACTACGGATAAATTGGACCTGTGTATTTATTTTTGCTATTTTATATTCAAGTGCATTTTGCGCAGCAAGCAAAAAGGTAAGAATAACGTAAATATTCATAAAATAACGCATATTTATTATTCTATAATTTAATAAAATTATTTTGCGCTTTGTAACGGCTGTTCAAGTTAGCATTTTAATTTTTGCAATTTTAGTCGTCTTACGTGACCAAACAAGTAATTATTAGCGACATTATCAACGGATATACCATTCAAGTGACAGATACAGAGGTAATAATATTAAAATTCAATTTTAAGTCTTGATTACGTCACGAGATCTGATCGGTCAAACTTTGGTTCATAGACACAAGACGAAGACACGGTAGTATTAGATGGAATAGTACTCACTATTAACCCCGATGATGCATATATTTGGATGTCTACGAACTTTATTGAACAAGAAGCCGAGTTGCGCATTCTTGTAAGATCTGATCCAGAATAAGAAATATCTATTGGCTCTAATCTAACCGTTATTTATATAGCCCAATAGCGTCAAGAGAATATTTATCGACGGATTAGATATTAGACAAATTCTTATCGATAACGGAGTCGCATCTGTCAAGCAAACCAATTCGAAGCAGCAAAAGAAAGGTTAGATCCGCTCGACGATATTATTTGGCTCTAAAATACTTATGATTATTATTTATAGATATTGGACTGCCCGAGAAAGGTGTATTTAGCGCAGATCTGATCGGCTTTTTGTTCGCAGCGTCGATCCTGTACGGATTTTTTAAATTTCAACGCAGACCCGAGCAACAGCCCGCAGCAGGTCCGAATTACTTGCAAAGCTTGAACTCCGAGCACGGCATCGCCAAGCAAAAGATCAAATGGTTGTTAGCGTACGTGGGCATTGGCGTGGCGAGTTTTGTGGCGTGTGTAGCCTACACTTTTTATCAAATTTATCAAAATAAGATTGTAAAGACCCGTGTAGCAGCTTGATGCTTGTGACTAATAGACCTAATTAAGAAAACTTAAACTAAGCTTTGTGGCAAGTTAACGGACATGAGAAAATTTGTCTGAAGTCCCTTTACTTTCGCATTTTAAAGCATTTGCGAAGTTCCACAAACGGTCTGATCGCTGAACATCAAATTATTAAACACTAAAGAATGGGTTAAGACTCTATTGGTAACCTACTAAACATTAGTGTCTGCTCACGTAATTTTATTGTTCGTCGTGGAAGAGCAGTCAGACCGAACATGGAAACGCACATTACCTAGTTTCTTAACATTATTATTTTTATCAGCTGCTTTGTCTTTTTCTTTCAATTCCTTTTCAGATATC
>ENA-OOPK01000011-OOPK01000011.1-human-oral-metagenome-genome-assembly--contig:-NODE-11-length-12918-cov-10.633961_pt1 | contig 12918 bp, 19 predicted proteins | sample MGYA00245262_ERZ501133 | MGnify/ENA primary metagenome ERZ501133 (study PRJEB25959, sample SAMN05335003) | human oral metagenome | host: human-associated | place: USA: California | collected...
TTTTTTTTATCCACTTACCAATTTCTTCGTTAGTAGCTACAACATACAAATATCCATCTTTGTCAGTGAAATGTTGCTTATTTTTTCGAGATAATGAGACGCGATCGGTCAAAATACCATAAACCATGACGGCCAGCGGATCTAAATCTGAAAAATAATCATCTTCTATCAGCCGATACGGGATTTTAAAGTATCTTTCGTGATTATCCATGTCTATCTCTGTGAAATATTGTTCATTCATACCTCTCCTAAACTATGATTTAATTCGTATTTTTTGCCTAAAAAAATAAAATCCTTTTCGACATTGTATAATCGAGCAAGTTTGTCTAAAAGATCCATTGGAATTTTTGAACTATCATGCTCATACTTCAACAGTGTTTGTTGATGAATGTTCAGTTTATCGGCAACTTCTTTTGCAGATAAGTTATAATTTGTTCTTATTGCTCTTAATGTCATTTTCGGCACGTTCCTACCTCCTTATTTTTCTATTTGTTCCTCGCAATTCTGCTATAATAAAGCTAGAAAGGAGGTGATGTTATGAATAATTTAACGAATGATGCCAAATTCCTACTAACTTCCATGTACGCAGAATATTTAACCAGACGCAAAGATGAAGTTTCTAAAGTTCAAGCAAGAAACTTTCAAAACATAAATTATTTGAAAGATAACATTATGTCTGAATGGTCTGAAGAGGATATTTTGGATACATGTTTTGAATTAGATAAAAATGGATATATAATTGGCACCAAAGCTGATAACACGTTCTACACCCTGTCTCTAACAACCGAAGCAATCTCTGAACTCGAAAATCAGTTCAGAGAACCAACTCTTAAAGAACGGATAGAAAATGTCTTAGATTTTGCAGCTAAAGTTAAGTCTGCCATTCCTTTTGTTTAACTCTATCAGCTAATGCTTTTCTTTTTAAACCGTTAAGACCAAAAGGGTCTTCTTTGATATCCAAGCATGTTTTTTCAATTAGTTCAGCTTGATTAAGAAGTATCTTTCTGTCTTCATTTCTTGCCTTGAGTTCTGCATCTATAGACTCAAGGCTTTTAGCTATACGTTCAAGAAATTCTTCTAACATCTCTTTGTCTCCTTAGTCATTTTATAACCTTGTCTTACTTTCCAGCGCCCTGAGTTCTATCTCACGGCTAACTTGTTTTAATAGCTTCTCACATGCTATCTTTGCTTCTCTGTACGTTGTGTTTTCGCTGATGAAGTAATCAGCAAGTTCGATGATTTTATCTTCCATGATTGTCTCCAAAAATCAGTCTTAAGACCGATGTAAGCTCTTCAAAAATAATATATAGTTATGTTATCCTTTACAAGAAAGGAGCTGATGCAAATTGGCAAAATTTTTGAAGGAGACTGTGGTTCAGTGATTCAGTTTGGCTAGGTAACCAACACGTTTTTACTGCGAGTGTGACTGCACGGAACCTGTCGCTGACTATAAGAGGGACTGCAGCTCTGCTTATAGCGGGACTGACAGACAACTACCGAGCGGCACTCAAAGACTAGCCAAACCACGTTGATTGCAGTGCTGGACGCATGACCAGCGAAGTTTCAACCAGTCGCTTTACACCGACTGTGAAACCTTATCAAAGTGTGCAGGTCTTGATCTAGTGTAAAGTAGATCAAGACTTTTTATTATTCAAAATCTCCCCCTCACCCCCTTTCAAATGTGGTATAATCAAAATAAAATGATTGGAGAAAAACATGACTGAAAAAATTTGTTTTATCGTGACTGCCATTGGTGAATCTGGAACACCTACCAGAGAGCGAGCTGACAACGTATATAGATATCTTATCGCTCCTGTTTGTGAAGACCTTGGTTATAAACCTGTACGTGTTGACCACGTCAACGCAGTTGATAACATCAATGAAACGGTTATAAACTACCTCAAAACTGCCCCTATGGTTGTGGCAGATATGACTGAACATAATCCTAACGCATTTTACGAATTAGGTTTCAGACAAGCTCTTGAACTTCCTCTCGTCCCAATCATAAAGGTAGGAGAAAGACTTCCTTTCGATGTTATTACAACTCGTACCGTTTTCTATGATACAGACGTAGCAAAAATTGAAGAGTCTAAAGAGAATTTAAAAGCTAAAATACAAAGTTTTGAAAACTTTGAAATGCCTGAGAGTCGTGCCGAAAGAAGTCTTACTCTTGATGATCTCAATGACAATTTGACCAAAAAGCTAAATAAGATACTAAATCTGTTAGAAAAACAACAGTCTTATTCTTCTCTCGTACATACGCATGATTTTAAAGCACCGCAAATTGACTATCAGTCAATTATTCAACAAACTCAAGAGAGACTCAATCGGACACAGAACCATCCATTATTCCCCGAAGATAAGTAATAGCTAACTCTTGTTGACTTTGAAGTTCAACAACCTCAGCAACTTTTTCATTTATAAGTCTAACCGTCCTCAATACTTCATTGAGGGCTGTTTTTTCTAGTTCGTTCATTTTCCTTCTCCTTTCTTTTTGCTCTTGGTTTTTTGTTATTTCCTTAAGCTTGATTTAATTATACTACGATTTAAATCGTACGTCAATAGTTTTTTCGATTTTTTTCGTAATTTTTTCGAATTTTTTATTTACAAAATCGAAAATAAACGGTATTATATAGTAAAGAAGATAGGAGGAAAAAACATGGCAAGAGGACGAGGGAAATTAACTCCTCAAGATAAAGAGGACATGAAAGTCTTTTCCGCAAATCTTAACTCAATTTTATCTGATAGAAATTGTAAACAAGCTGAGCTATCTCGAGCGACAGGAATACCACCTAGCACATTGACAGGGTATGTAAAAGGAACTTCTTTGCCAATCCCTGGTAATGTTCAAAAAATTGCAGATTTTTTTGGAGTACCTAAATCTGTTTTAGATCCTAGATTTGTAACTAATAATTCTATGGTCGATGACTCCTCTTCTAATACCTCCCCAATCCAAACCATCTACGACGAACTAAAGCATCCAAGACAAGTCAAAGTCTTAACTTATGCAGAGAGGCAACTGAAAGAGCAGAGAAACGAAGAAGAAACGAAGATAAACGAAGTATCGGAGGACATTATTCAGCTCTATAGCTACGACTACTACGACCACCCAGCTTCAGCAGGTACAGGACAGTATTTGAACGATGTACGAGTGGAACGGATAGAGTTGCCAGTAGATGTTGATGCCGACTTTGTTATTCCGATTAAAGGGGACTCCATGGAGCCTGACTACCACGACGGCGACCTGGTATTCATTCAGACCAGCGTGGACTTGAACGACGGAGTCATCGGCGTATTCAACTATAACGGCGATGCTTATATCAAGCAGCTTGTTATTGATGAAGACCAAGCTTACCTACATAGCCTAAACCCTGAATATAAAGATATGCCAATCACACCAGAAACAGACTTCCGAATTATTGGAGAAGTCGTGGATTTGTATAGAGAGGGATAATATGAGTAGTGAAAGCAGACCAATGGAAGTGATTAAACACAACCTAGATTGCAAATGCCACAGACGAAGAGAGTGGATTAGAGTAAATGATAAATGGCATGCTATCGAGTTTTCGGTAGACGATCCAAACGAACCTCCTATGACAGAGGAAGAGAAAGCCAACGTAGCCTTAATTCTTCAACAACACCTATCGAAAGAATAAAACCAACTGTTTCCAAAATGGAAATAGTTGCAAACAAAAAAGCCCCACGCTCTCAAAGTTTGGCGACTCTGAGCGTGAGGCGTTCCGTATAGTAAAAGGCATTAAATGGCCCGTTTTACTATACCCATTTTATCAAAAAAGGGGTACAAATTCAATGAAAACAACGAACAAAGTGGCTATATATGTCAGGGTGTCAACCTCTTATCAAGCTGAAGAAGGTTACTCAATCGATGAACAGAAAGATAAGTTGGAAGCCTACTGCAAAATCAAAGATTGGAAAATCTACGATGTTTACGTAGACGGTGGATTTTCTGGTTCAAACACAAAAAGACCTGAACTAGAGCGCTTGATTGACGATACAAAAAGAAAAAGATTTGATATTGTACTTGTTTACAAGTTAGACCGTTTAAGCCGAAGTCAGAAAGATACACTTTTTTTAATTGAAGATGTATTTTTGAAAAATGACGTTGCTTTTATCAGCTTGCAAGAAAATTTTGATACTTCAACGCCTTTCGGTAAAGCTTCAATCGGTATGCTTTCAGTATTCGCCCAGCTTGAGCGTGAACAGATAAAAGAAAGAATGATTTTAGGCAAAGAAGGGCGAGCCAAAAAAGGAAAAACGATGGCATGGACGACTATTCCTTATGGTTATGACTATTCAAAAGAAACGGGTATCTTATCCGTAAATCCCACTCAAGCGCTTATTGTCAAGCGTATCTACGAGGAATACTTAAATGGCAAGTCAGTTGTTAAAATCATTAGAGACCTAAACGCTGAAGGCCACGTTGGAAGAAAACGACCTTGGGGCGAGACTATCACAAAGTATTTGCTCAAAAATGAAACATATATTGGTATCGTGAAATATCGAGGTCAAAAATACGACGGTCAGCATGAACCGATTATCTCTCAAGAATTATTTGACCTTGTGCAGTTAGAACTTCAAAAAAGGCAAATAGACGCTTTGAAAAGAAATAACAATCCAAGGCCATTTCAGGCAAAGTATATGCTCTCTGGTTTGCTAAAATGCGGATATTGTGGCGGTTCGCTAGGTCTATACGTCACTTCAAAAAATCGAAAAGGGAAAGCGTATCAACGCTATCAATGTAGACATAGATTTGATAAAGATAAGTCAAAAAGATGTAACTCAAAATGGTATGATAAGCAAGAGCTGGAAGAGAAGGTCATTGAAAGACTATCAAAAATAAAACTCGAACCGAAGTATCGTAAAGAAACGCTTGCAAAGAATGATGAAACTATGAAAGTTGAAGAAATAAAAGAGCAACTTAAAAAGTTAAATAATAGGCTTGATAAGTTGACCGAATTATACTTGGACGAGATCATAACACGAAAAGAACTCAATGCTAAAAATGAAAAACTAAAAATAGAAAAAGCATTCTTGGAAGAACAACTAGAAAGCAAGAAGAAAAACACAATCAACATAAGACAACGAAAACTTGCTAGACTTTTAAAGGATTTTAACCCCGAAAAATTAAGCTATGAAGATGCTTCAAAAATTGTAAAATCTGTCATAAATGAAATTGTTGTAACCAAAGAAGAAATGACGATAACGCTAGACTTTTAAGGGTTTAGCGCTATTTTTGTATTTTAGTCAAATTGATAAGGATTAGTTAGAGCAAAATACACAAAAAATTATTTTCACAGTCATGCACCTTCCCTTTCCATCTCATACATCCTCACAGAATGCAGGACCAGCTCACGGTACTTCCAAGCATTGACCAAGTATTCAATCACTTCAGGATCTTCAATTTCAAAGTCAAAGAGTAGCAACAATCTGACCGTGTATTCGTTTTTTAAAATCGGTACACTATAAGTCACATCCACCCAATGCTCAAAACCTAAATCTGTCTGCTCTACATTTGCTAGTTCAATATTTAAAATCTTCATTTTCATTCCTCCTACTTATCTATTCGTAAAAAATAAATAAACCGTGATTTTTTCACGGTTTATTTGTAACCACATTTCAATTCTGCCTCTCTGCGCATTTTGACAGCTTCTTCAAGAGAGGTGCTACTGCCCAGATACTTCTGTCTCTTATCAACATTGATGAATACTTGATACCTTTTCTTTCGCTTGTTGTAGTATACACCTCGCACTCCAGTCGTGCTCTTAGCAGTTGGTTTTGTAGATTTTCGGCTCTCGGGATCTCGAATAGAGTCCATATAGTCCTTAGATGCTCCACGTCTGCACCCACAAGAAGTCTGATGGTCGATAAGATTATTATTCAGAATCACGCTCTGACCACAATGCTTGCAGATACAATTCCACCATACACGCTGATTCTTAGAATATGCCCTATCAATAATCTTGAAATTATCTGTTTCAGTTCCTGATAGGTCTTTGAACCTCTCTCGCCTCTTATCATCGTTGAGGCATCCGCAAGATTTGGTTCGGCCATTTCTTAAACTATATCCTAGCGCATGATATAGATTGCCACAATCGCATTGACAGAGCCATTTGATTTCACCTTTAGAAGACCTCGTCCCGTCATCTTCTATGACAACGAGACGATTGAACCTCTGCCCGATTATACTCTCACTCATCTGATGTTCTCCAAGTTCTTCTCAATCCATTCAAGTCTATTTTGACGACCAGCTGGAATTGGTCTTGGATCACGAGAATAGTTTTTGAATCGCATTTGAAGCATGGATGAACCTTCTCCTAGATCGCTACTTCCCAAGGCTATTTCGAGATAAGCATTAGCGATGAAGTTCCCATCTGCCGTGTACATTCTACCTGCACCACCGATGATATCTTCACGGCTATTTTCAATCCATTTAAGTAGTTGTTGCTTCTTGAATTGGTCATAATAAGCATGGAATGTCATATTCATTTTAAGTGAATTATTGAAATAATAGTGTGTTTGAGCCTTGCCAATCATAGCCAATTCAAAGTCTTCAAATAAGCGATCAAGCATAGCATTGACTCTTGCAGCGCCCATCTTCTCGATAGAGGTCTCACCACTCTTGAATCTCTGCCAGTTGGCATCAGTGAACTTGATACCTGGTAGCTTGTAGAAATCATTCTCATATCGGAAGTATCGTCCTACATATTCCAAAATTAAGTCTTTAATGTCGTTGTTGATTTTCATTTTAGTTTCTCCTTTAATTTTAAATTAAGCAAGTACGCTTTTTGGATACCATTTAGCAGAAATTCCGTAAGGTGTTGCGATTTCAAGTTTGACTGCTTTTTCAGTTTCTTCAAGCAATTCATTAACACTAATCGCGGTAACAGACATGAAGGCTAAATCTTTCTTGTTGCGACCGTAAAATTCTTTTTCAGCGAACCATTTCTTAACCCCTTGGAATTTCACATTTGAAGAATGGAAGAAGTAGAAATCATCAGCCATATTTTGACGTTTAACTACTTTCCAAGCCAATTTCAAAGCTTCTGAGAATGTTACATCGTTCTTTTCGTTTTTGAAGATTTTCCATGCCAATGTCATAACTTGTGATTTCATTTTGATTTCTCCTTTATTTATCTTACAAGTATATTATATATCACATAAGATAGTTTGTCAACAAATAACACAAAGAAATTTGAAGCTTTTTTATTCTGAAACTACTTTCAGAGCAAACAAAAAACCGCAAGCTATTGCCTGCGGTCTAGTGTACTATATTTTTGATTCTTTCTGTTTTATTTTATTATTCTGAAACTGTAATCAAGCCGTCTGGCTCAATTGTGAAGGCTGGTTCTGTGTGAAGTTCACCGTTTGCCTTCAAATAATACCAACCATCACCCGATTTGACGAACTGCTTAGATAGCATATATCCGTCTTTATCGTCAAGATAATACCAGGTTTCTCGATACTTAACCCAGCCTTTGACCATGCCACCGTCATTATCAAAGTAATACCAACGATGGTTGATGAATACCCAACCAGTAACGGTAGCACCACGCTTATCAAGGTAGAACCAATATTTTCCATCAAAGAACCATTTATTGATTAGGCAGTATCCCTTATCGTCGAATCTGAACCACTCGCCGTTGATTTGCTTCCAATCGTTTGTTGGATAAGAGCCGTCTGACTCCTCCCACCACCAGCCATAAGCATCCTGGCGCCAACCAGCTTCAGTAGAGATACCACCTTCGATATCTTTCTTGAATTGCTCACGACTAATGCCCCATTTGGCCAAATAAGGATAAGGGTCAACGTGGTCGCTCGCATTTCGCGGCTGGTTATACGTACAGTATTGGTGTGTCTTGATTCCTGCTAGACTGTCAGAGTCCAGCGTTTTCGGAATACCTGCTTCATCTGCGAGGTCACACAATAATTGGACATAAAGCCTGTAATCACGATCAAATTCTTCTTGAGTTTCATGGCTCTCAATCAATTCAACGTGCGCATATCCTTCAACGTTCCAGCCACCACCTACGTCATAGGCTCCCCTGTCAGTGTACCAGGTCTGCATCACACGTCCGTTACCAACAACGTGTGAGAAGAAGCCTGACTCGACAGGACGGCGCATGTGATAGTCTGCTTCATTTTGGGCAGTCGAGTTCGGATTCCCGGTTGAGTGAGCGTGTACTTGTCTGTACGGTTGAACTCCAACTTGTGGCAAGTCAGTTCTTAGTCTGGTTGTATCAATATCCATTGCTATTCCCCTTTCCAGGAATCATTCATCTGCTTAACCGCTGATTCGACGAATGTATCGAGGTCGCGGTCAGTCATGCTAATATTGTATTTTGATAGTTCAGCACGAATTTTAGCGCGGGCTTGTTCCAATTTTTCTTCGCCTTTATAGCCCGTTTCGGATGCGACCTGCTCCACGGCATTGACCGCATTTTTGGCCAAGATCTCCACGATCTTGACAGTCTTTTCACCACCCTCTTTAATGAGGTAGTCCTTGACCGATTTGACTGCGATGCCAAGCAAAATAATTGCAATACTTACTGCTCCGTTTGTGATAATTTCGTTAATCTGTTGCATTTATATTTTCCTCCACAATTTCCAATTCTAGAAATTTTTCATACAGTACCTTGATGGCTCCATTTCCACCAAGCTCGACATAACTTTCATAAAGACGAGACAATTCCTCAATCTCATGCTGATTGGTATTGCCTCGTCTAATGGCTTTTTTTAGGTTTTCTTGCAATCGAAAACGTTGTAATCTTTGAAGACCTTTTCCAATAACACTCAATCCTTTGCTATTATCTTTGCCAATGCTCTCAACATTTGAGACCGTCTTTTCAATAGCGCTAATTTTGTCAGATAAGAGACTGATTTGTTTGTCAGTCTCTTTTGTATTCTGCGTGCTCTTGAACGAAAAATAGCTAGGAATGATTACAATTAGAATCGGACTCAATTTATCCAAAAATGCTAGTAATTCCAATCAGACCACTTCCTATCTACTGTGCAGGAACTCGAGTGGTATCAAGATCACTTCCATTCTTCTGCCCGTCCCACTTCCAAATTGCAAGAAGGCCATTTTGAGATGGTCCGCCTTCAAGTTGTTTGAGAGATTCGCCTCTGTAAGTGAAAGCCTGATTCGTCTGAATCAAGATACGCTTGCCCTCGCCATTTAATTCAACGTATTCAGGATCTTCGACGACAAACATATCCCCTGGTTGATAGGCCTTGCCTTCTTCTGCAAATGGGAAGAGTTCGACAAGCTCCTTGTAGGTTGTCCCGTAGGCAATTTTCTCGCCCATGATGGAATCCTGTGCCATGACACGCACTACTTTATCGATTTTATTTGCAAGCGCAGAGAGTCTATCCTGCTCGCTCTTATTCTGCGCAATCTGCTGCTCAGCTTGTTCAAGCTGCGCCTGTGCTTTGACGATTGCTGCGCCAGGATCTAGCTCTGCGCGAATAATACTTTTAACTGCTTCAATCAATTCTTCGTCTGATTTACCTGTCTGATCACCCTGCAATTCACGAGAAAAGATTGTGTAAGGCGATTCACGATGAATCACGACTTCTGTTGTGTCAAATTTCAAATATTTGCTTCTAACTGTGTATTCTGTTGCCATTTTCTTATTCTCCTACGGTTCCTTCTTGTTGTTTAGGTTCGAGTTGATTCTTCAACTCTTCAAGTTGTTTTTCTAATGCTTCACGTTTTTGAACTTCTTCCAGATACAATGCCTGGAAGGTTGATCTCTCAACTGTTAGTCGTGCTACGTCTTGTGCGATAATTTCTAATGCATTCATGCTAATTTCCTTTCTAGTGTCTCAATTCGTTGAGACAGTTCCTGAATCGCCTTGAGAGCGATAGTAGTTAATCTGAGATTGTCCAAGTTCAGCGTATCTCCATTCTCATAGACGAGTGTAGGGTCTATCTCTTGAACCTCTTGAGCAATCAATCCAATCTTCGTGTGTGCTTGTTGTGGTCTATCCTCTTGCTTTCTCCAATCGTATTCCTTGAATCGGAATTGCTGGATATAATCAAGAGCCTTGTGCTTACAATCAACGATGTTTTCCTTCAGACGTCTGTCTGAGAAGTGCTGATTGATAATTGACCACAAGCCGTATGCTTTCCCCGCATATCTATAGTAAATATCATTTCCAGAGCCCCCAAAATCAAGCGAGACATCTGAACTCCAGAAGCCTATGCTAGCAGTGTCCTTGCCACCTACATTACCTTTAACCGTCTTCAACCAACCAATTCCTTTTGCCTTGATGTAGCCTTCAACCGTTAATAGAAAATCATCGCTATCGCTAGCATAATTATCCGTAGTGAAGTCCGTATCTTTGTAAATGAAAAGGCCATAAGGCACGTTCTCACCTCGACCATATGATCCTATGAACTGGACTCCCAAGCCGTCTCTGGCGTTGACAGTACGAGGCACGTTAATCTGTAGACCGCCATTCACCGTATCGAATGAGCCATAAGAGCCTAGTTGAATTTGGGTGTGTCCTGTTAAGGTTCCACCGTAGATGCTTACTCCTCGAATCGTTCCACCATAGATTCGATCACCGCTTAAAATACCTGAACGAACTTGACTTGCATCAATCGCAACACTTTGCACACGGTTGATGAAGGCTTGCTTAGCAAAAAGCTGACTCAAGTAAGCTTCATTTGCGACTAGCTTGTTGAAGAATGCCTGGTCAACCTTCAGTTTTTCAGCTGTGACCGCTTCAGCATCTAAAACGATCGTAGTCACCGAACCTGCTTCAAAATTGGCCGTTTTCAGCTTATCAACCATAGCAGACTTGATAACAGCCCTATCAATAAGGGTTTCGCCCGTAATGTGAGTCAACTTACCAACGAATCGGTTATGACCATTAGCACCAAGATTGATTCCTGAAATCAAATCACCTGCGCTGGTTAGATTTTGAACTGCCCATGAGCCAGCTAGTTGACTTTGAACTGTTTTAACAGCTTCAAGAGCATCATTTGGTGCAACTGAATAATCAGATGGAACCGAACCCTGTTCAATTTTGATCAATCCATCATTATACATACGAGCTGATACTCTGATGAAATAAGCATTAGCTGGTACAATAATTTGATTGATATTGTGTTGCTTACCTGTTGTTGTCTTATAAGCGTTCAATCCAGTTCTACGAATATCTATAGAGTTCTTGTTTTTGTCGAAAAATTGCCAAGCCGACCAAGCCATTCCATTCTCAGGAAGAGTTACCCAATGCTGAAAAATAATTTTTGAGTTTGGTTCTACTGAAATGAAATCAGACGTGATCTCTTTTTGTGTGCTATTCGCAACGTTAATAACCCCAGCATTACCTAAGTAGCCTTTCGTTGCAGTTGAACTCAAAAATAGATTTCGTCCACTTGCTGATGCCTTTGACACTTCAACCTGGAATAATTGATTTGTCATAACCATCCGAGCAACCTTATCCGCAATTCCATTTTCAGTATTACCCAGAATTCGTTCATAGAGGCGACTAGTTTCTTGTACTCTTTGGAAGTCGACTTGACTAGTCTTGCCAGAAAGCAGTGAGGTGATTTCAGCGAATCGACCATCTACCGAATGCTTATAATCCGCTATTTTCGTTGCAATCAATCCATTTTTTGAGTTGGTAATAGCTTCAAATTGTTGTCGGATGCTATTTGCATCTTCGTCATACCTGCTTCTCAAAATATAATTTCTAGCTACATCTTGTCTATAGATGTTGATGCGAGTGATGCTCTCATTTCTGGCATAGCTCTTCAATTCTTCCTGCCGCTGACCATCTTTATCAACGTAGGTTTGAATAGCTGACAAGTCGGTTCGCAAGCCCTGAGCTGTCCGCTCGAAGGTAGCCTTAGCAGCTATAAGATCTGTCTTACCATCTTCAGGAGCAGGTCCTGCATCTATACGAGTAGAACTTCTAGTCAATTCGACCTTGCGAAATGCTACATGGCCAATCTCGTTATAACCAAGAATAATTCTCCAAAAGTCAAAATTATCAGGCTTGGTCAATGCTGGTATAGTGACCTGATAAGTCTGCCAGCTAGATGTGAGATTAAAATTGCCATTTATAATCTCAGGATTGCCAGATACTGTTCGATTAGCTCTTAATGACAACCAGACTTTTGGAGAACCAGAGTAGCAAATCCCTTGAAATGAGAGAGTATAAGTCTCTCCAATTTCTAACTCAAGAAGAGCTGTCGAACTCTTCCACGAAGATCGACTACCCTCTTTTGAGTGGATTTGCATCTGCTTCCAGGTTTTTGTTGTACCTTTTACGTTATACTCACCGTTGATAATTTTCCAATCAACAGGACTACTGTCACCTTGAGAGTATATCCAGAGACCTCTTGAAAAGTCATAGTCTTCAGCATAATTGCGACTACCGATTCGCAAGTTTGAAAACTCTTCTCGCAATTTCCCAGCTTCAGCTACAACCAAAGTCTTATCTGCCTTGTCTTTGGTTGCATTCAAGATTTCCTGACGAATCGAACCAGCACGTACCTCAAATTCGGCCAGGCTCAACATCTGATTTAGTTGGTTCTGCGTGTTTGTTCCCAAACTCTTCACGGACTGCCTGATACTTTCAGCAGTCACATTTAGTGAGCTGATATCCGCCTTGGTTCTAAGACCTTCAGTCAGACGGCTCACCCCAGCATCAAGAGCATCAGCACGCTGTCTGAAGTTTGATTCAATTACTGAGACGCGGTCTCCGTGATTTTTTGTGCTACCTGCACACTCGCTATCCTACTCGCCAGTTCCTCGGCTGTCTGTGTGAGTTCTGACTTGCTTGCCTTACCGTTCGCCAAATTAGTCAGCTCTGATAGTCTGCGCGTCATTGACTCTTCATAGGTTGCTTGCGCTGATTTCACACCAGCCAGTTTCTTTTTTT
>ENA-OOPK01000013-OOPK01000013.1-human-oral-metagenome-genome-assembly--contig:-NODE-13-length-12008-cov-28.568134_pt1 | contig 12008 bp, 15 predicted proteins | sample MGYA00245262_ERZ501133 | MGnify/ENA primary metagenome ERZ501133 (study PRJEB25959, sample SAMN05335003) | human oral metagenome | host: human-associated | place: USA: California | collected...
GATAACCAGCCCTGAATCGGGCGACAAGATAACGAGAGCTGAGCCATTCGCGGCGCAGGTTAACGTTGGCAATGTCATGATGTTGCGTGGCGAGTGGAACAAAGGTTTGATTGACGAGATGCGATTATTCCCGAACGGTAGCCATGACGACCGTATCGACGCGTGTAGCCGTGCGTTTGGGGAGCTAATCGGCAAACCTGACAACCTATCAAGATTTAAGGCGTTGACATGAAAAAATTTAGAGTAGACGACTATATGTCTGCTGTCTTGGGCAGTCGCTACGGTGTGAGCGCCAAGATACGGACGACAAGTGCCCCTGTTCTTTACGCGAGCGGGGGTATTTTTTCGCGCATTGTTGACCTGCCGGCACACAAGGCAATGTCTGCAGGCGTGAAGATTACGAATGATTCAGACGGCCTGATTTCTGACGAATTAGACCGCTTGGACGTGGCTGCAAATATCTCAAAAGCTTTGAGCTTCTGCCGTCTGTTTGGTGGTGCGTGTATTGTGGCGGTGGCCAACGATAACGCAGACCTGACGACAGAGTTGAGCTTTGAGCAACTGGACGCCATCGAAGAACTGCGAGTCTATGATATTACTCAGGTATCTGTCGAGGGCGGTTTGTACAATGACGCGACAAAACCGAACTACGGGACGCCGGAGCGATACCGCATCAGGACAAGCAAGTCCGATTTTGTTGTGCATGAAAGCCGATTGATTCCAATCGCTGGCGACTTATTGCCCGAAGTAATGCGGCACACGCAGATTTACTGGCAAGGCCGAAGCGTAACAGAGCGAGCGTATCAGGCAGTCTTGGACTGGGAAGAAGCACGGAACAAGACAAAGCAGATTCTTGACCGCAAGCAACAGCCAGTCTACAAGATGAAAGACTTGGCCGAGGCAATCGCAGCCGATATGGAATCGGCGGTACAGAAGCGAATCAACGCGGTTGATATGACGCGCGGTGTTTTGAATACTGTTGCCGTTGATTCAGAGGATGACTATGAAATCCGCGATATGGGCTTGGGTAGCTTGACCGATATTATCGGCAAGTTTGAGCAGGTTGTATCAGCCGAGTGTGGTTTGCCAATTAGCGTGTTATTTGGCGACAGCGCGAGCGGTTTGAACGCGACAGGCGAGGGCGATTTACGCACATTCCACGAAGCGGCGGCGGCTGAACGTTTACGCGCACAGCCTGCACTGGAACGGCTTATCAGTCTGATTTGCGCTCAGCGCCATTTGTCGGCAAAGGTTCCAAGCGGTTGGCGGATTGAATGGCCGCCGTTGTACGTTCCGACAGCTAAAGAAGAGGCGGAAATGAAGAAGCTCAAGGCCGATACCGACAGCGTTATCATTGCGACTGTCGAAAAAGCTGTAAGCACTGGCGCAATGAGTGAGACGCAGGCGGCGGACTTTTTAGCTTCTCAGGGAATGTTTGGCTTGACGTTGGAGGCAGCAGGACGAAATGTTGACTATGCCAAAGAAAAAGCGAAAGCCTAAGCGCTGGCTTTATCCGTTGGCGCTTGAACGTGAGTATGAAAAGCTACTGACGGCTTATGCTGACGAGATAATCCAAGCCATCGAAAGCCGCCTGCAATTCCTGAATCTACGGCTTGATAGCATTGAGGACATTCCCGAGTCAACAGGCTGGTTTGAAGATTTGCGCGTGTGGTTGCTTGGTTTTCTTGGTGCTGGTAGCACGTTGCCAAGCATTAAGCAAATCATGATGGCCGTGGATAGATTCAACCGCCAGCAATTCCATGCGGTTTTCCGCTCGGTGTTTGGTGTCGATATATTTACAACTGAGCCGTTTCTCGCTGACTTGTTGGCGGCGTGGGAAGCTGAAAACATCAAACTGATTAAGTCTATCCCATCTCAATATCTCGACCAACTGCACGGCAAAATCGTTGCGGCGGTTCGTGCCGGTAAGCCAAGCAAGATGATAGCCGAGGTTGTGCGCGAAACATTCGACTTGCCGCGAAACCGTGCGAAGCTGATTGCAAGAGACCAAATCGGGAAGCTGAACGGACAGCTTACGATGGCAAGGCAAAAGAACATCGGCGTTGAAAGCTACGTTTGGCGAACTTCTTTAGACGAGCGTGTCAGGGAAGAGCATAGGCATAGAGAGGGGGAGCAATTCAGTTGGGATAACCCACCTGAAGACGGACACCCGGGCAACCCGATAAATTGCCGTTGTTCCGCTGAAGCCGTGTTTCCAGACTTGGAAGATTTGAAAGGTGTTGTTTATGGCAATACGTTATGACCGTGCGCCGATTAAGGCAAAGCGCACGGACGAAGGATTTATTAAAGATACCCCTGTTCTGACACGGACAGGGGTTTTTGTTTACCGAAACGCAGACGGCAGTGAACGGCGAGAATACCGACCGCCTGAAGAAGTATTCAAGGCTGATAGCTTGTCGCTTTATGCAGGGATTCCGATTACAAACGGCCATCCGGGCAAGGTTACAAGCGCAAACGCTGCGAATCATACAATCGGCGCGGTGCTTACGCCTGCACGACAGGACGGAGACAACCTTATCGCAGATATTGTGATTCACAATGTCGCGGCGGTAAACGCGGGCAATAAAGAACTTTCGGTAGGCTATGAGTTAGATTTGGATGAAACGCCGGGCATCACGCCTAACGGTGAACGTTATGATGCGGTGCAACGGAACATCGTCCCTAACCATCTGGCTATTGTAAGCAAGGGTCGCGCAGGTAACGCGCGGTTGAACATGGACGGCAACGAAGAAGATGCCGAGACTAGTAATGGAGATGTCAACATGACAAAGCTACGTTTGGACAACGGTATCGAGTATGATGCCGCGCCTGAAGTGATTCAGGCTTACAACAAACTAAACCAAGACAAGGCGGAGATTATCGCGGCTAAGGACAAAGCCGAAGCACGCGCCGATTCTGCCGAAGCTGACTTGAAGAAGCTGCAAGAAGCTCAAGAGCAATTCAAACAAGACGCAATCAGCCAAGCCCGCGAGCGCTTGAATCTGGAAGCCGTTGCAAAAGCTCATAACGTTGAGTTTAAGCAAGACGCAACCGACCGCGATATTAAAGCGGCGGTAGTAAAAGCAATTCGCGGCGACAGCCTGACACTTGACGGCAAATCTGACGATTATGTCGCTGCCGCTTTTGATATGGCAATCACAGCCAAAGAAGAAGCGGACAAGGCTGCTAAAGTCGCAGGTCAACGTCAAGATATGGCAGACGGCAAAGCTGAAGCAGGCATGTCAGCTGCTGAAGCACGCGCCAAAATGATTGCCGGTAATCAGGAGGATAAATAATGGCAATGTATGATAACTACATGAATCCTGCGTTTGCAGGCATGAAAGCAGACAGCGGTTTTGACCGCGTAGAAAGCTACCCTGTTGCGGCTGACGGCTTGCAATCTGGCGTAGTTGTAGGTAAGGACGCAAAAGGCTTGGTTGTTGCCGGTAAAGGCGCGAAAACCGCTATTGGTGTAACCATTCACTCACACGCTCAAATCGAGCCATACAAGCAAGGCGACTGCGTGTCTGTGATGACTCGCGGCCTGTGTTGGGCGCGTGTTGCAACAGGTAAAACCGCCGCTGCTGGCGACCCTGTTAAATACGACGCCAACGGCTTGCTGGACGGCGCTGCCGCCAACGTTTTGACTAATGCCATTATTCGCGATGTGAAAGACGTAAACGGCGAGAAAATCGCCTGCGTTGAATTGCACGCGCCTACTGTTTAAGGGGTAACCAATGAATCAAAAACATATGCACTATGACGAGGCGGAGAAAAGCACAATCGCCGCCTTTGTTCAGAATATGGGCCAAAAATTCAACGAAGATGAAAGCGTTTTCGTTGCGCGTGAACTGGACTACGTGAAAGCCAAAGTTTACGAGAAAAAACGCCCACCGATGTTGGGCTTATCGCTGATCCCGCAAGAATCTGATGCGCCTGAATATGCTGAAACCATCACCTATAAAGTCTATGACGTTGTAGGTATGGCGAAGATTATCGCGAACTATGCCGACGACCTGCCACGCGCTGACGTTGCAGGCAAAGAACACACAATCCGCGTTAAAACCATCGGTAACAGCTACGGCTATAACGTGATGGAACTGAAAGCTTCTGCTGGTTTGGGTCAAAACCTGCCAACACGAAAAGCGGAAGCGGCACGCCGTGCGGTTGAAGTTAAGCTGAATCAGGTGGCAATGGTTGGCGACGCCGACTATAACCTGTACGGCATGACCAATCACCCGAATATCGGTCAAACCACTTTGCCAGTTGCAAAAGCATGGGATAAGTGTACCGGCGAAGAACTGATGCAGAATCTTGATGCCTTGTGGAACGCGGTTCGCTTGCAGTCTAAAGGTGTTCATGCGCCTAACAAGCTGATTCTGTCCTCTACGCTTCATGCGATTGTAACTTCAAAAATCTACACTGCCGGCACTGGTGAAACCGTTTGGGGCTTCTTCAATAAGAAACACCCGGGCTTGCAACTGGTGGAGGCGCCTGAATTTGATAAAGCAGGCACTGGTGGCGCTCACTTGGTATTCATCGGCGAATTTGACGCTGAGAATATGAGCCATGAAGTAGTAATGCAGTTTAATCAGCTGGAAGCGCAAGCGCGTAACCTTGAATTGGTTGTTCCTTGCTACGCCCGAACCGCTGGCGTAACCGTGCATTATCCTTTGGCCTTTACCAAAGCCGAAGTACCTGCCGTTTAATCCGTAGCCGCCTGAAATATGGCGGCTTTTCTTTTGGAGAGCCGAATGATTTATGTGAAAAACGTGAAGCCGTCTGTCGTTGTACTGAATGGCGGCGTGGTGGTTGCGCCTCTTGAGGTTGTTCAGGTTGACGGCAACGATTCAGGCGTGAAGCAACTGCTTGAAAACGGCCAATTTGTGGAAGCTTCAACCAATGAGATTCCGACCGTTGTAGAAGCACAGCCGGTGGAAATCGAATCTATGACCGTTGCCGACTTGAAAGAGTATCTCAAGGCTAAGGGCGTGCAATTCGACGCTAACAGCAAAAAAGACGAATTGCTGAAGCTGGCGCAGGAGGCTTAAATGGAATGTTCTGACGTATCTGTTGACACGCTTCTGATTCACGCGCCGATGTTGCAGGGGGTTGACCGCGCTGTCTTGCATGATACGTTGGTTGCTTCTGTTGATTTTGCGCCTGCCTGTTTACCTGAAGCGAAGCAGAAAGAGGCCGTCTATTATTACGCGGCCTATCTATTGTCGCTGAAGCAACAGGCGGACGTGGTGGGTGTAATTCCTGCTGGTGTTGTTTCCGAGAAAGAGGGCGATTTATCGCGGTCATACGGGAATAACGGCAATAGCTCGTTTGACCCTTACGGCTTCTTGGCGCGGTACGAAAAGCTGAATAATATCTGCAAACGCATTGGCGCGATTACTGTTGGCAATGGCGCGATTGGTGGCGATTGTGGCTGTTATTGAGGTTTCTACCAAGCTCACGGATATGGGTATCGATAAAGTGCTTGAAAACGTGATTGAGCTGGGCGGTAAACAGGTTAAAGTGGGCATTCAAGCCGGGAGTGGTTCGCATGACGGTGTCGATATTCTCGACATTGCCATTTACAACCATTTCGGCACGAGAAATATTCCCTCTCGACCGTTTGTCAGTGATTGCTTCGACAAGAATCAGGGTCAAATCTCTGAAGCCAAGAAACGAATTGTTTACCGCGTCATGGAGGGCATGCCCGCAAGTGCCGGGATGGCTCAGCTTGGGCAATGGTATCAAGACGTGCTGAAAGGTCATATCCGCAACGGCGGCTGGGTGCCTAACGCACCTGCAACCGTGAAGCGGAAAGGCTCAAGTAGGCCGCTGATTGATACCGGACAGCTCGTTAATTCTGTAAGGTGGGAAATAGAATGATGAGTTTTAGAAAACCGCAAACGGTAACGCGCTTTGCAGGGGGGAAGTACGTTAAAGGCCGTTGGGTTGCTGACGAAGAATCGGAAACGCTGACCATCATGGCGAGCGTGCAACCTGTAACCAATGACGATATGCAAAACCTGCCGGAGGGTAAGCGCATTGAGAGAGCCGTAAAAATCTACACTGACGAACTGTTAAGAGTAGAGGGGACGGATGAACAGGGCGATGTTATTCACTGGCAAGGGCGTGAATATCGTGTAATTGCCATTGCGCCTAATCAAATGGGTGTAATCAGCCATTACCGCTACTACGCTGTCACGGAGGTGGAATCGTGAGGGACGACCTTTACAACATCGTTGCGAGTGTTTGCGATTACCCTGTTATCTGGGCTTACGAGAACGGCAAACGGCCTAAAACAACGTTCTTCCTGCTTGATGTACGGACGGTCAACGCGCAATGGAGTGGGATTGTCGGCGATGTTGCCGATGATGGCAGTCGGCAGATTGACGCAAACCGTGAAGCCAGTGTCTATCTAACCTGTTTCGGCAAGGATTCTGACAAGATTCTTGATGAGGTAGCCATGCGCCTGCAGACGGAGCGTGTCTTGGATATGCTGGAAGCCGCCAATGCCGATATTGTCGATTTTGACACGATACAACACGCGCCGAAGCTATTTGAACGAGACTATGAGCCACAGGCCGTCTTAGGCTTCAGATACCGCTACACGGCAAACACTACGGAAACAGTCGATTTTATCGAATCGGTTGATTTAGGAATTGATACGCAGCCATAGGGCTGTTTTTTAATGGAGTAAAGACTATGGCGAATATCGACCGCCTTGTAGATGTGCAGATTAGCCTTAATACAACAGGGATTGCAACATCGAGCTTTTCTGATGCTATTTTTGTTGTGCCGCATCATTTGAACTTGAGCCGCATGATGGCAATCACTGGTGCAGACCAACTGCTTGAAATGGGCGCGCAGCCGACCGATGCAGTGTATCGCGCGGCACAGGCTTGGTTCTCACAAGGGCGACACCCTAGCAGGCTGTACATTGGACGTAAGCAAATCAACAGCGTTAAGCTGGCTGTAAATAAGGCCAAAGCCGCTGAATATAAAATCACTGTTGCGCGTAAAGTCGGCGGCGAAACGGTAACTCAAACCGCAAGCACTACCGGCACGGCGGAAATGCAGGTTAACGCAATCGCTACCGCGCTGAAAACCGCCGCCGCCTCTATTGGCGTAACGGTATCTGTCAGCAATAACGTGTTGACCATCTCTTCTGATGATGCGTTCACGCTGAGATATTCGAATCTCGACAAGACCGAAGAATCTTCAACAGAATCATGGACAGACGCACTTGCTGCAATTCGCAAAGCAGGCGGCGACTGGTACGGCTTGGCTATTTCCAGCCGTAGAGCTGCTGACGTGCTGGAAGTTTCCGCATGGGCTGAGGCAAATCACAAGATGTTTGGTACTGCTTCTGCCGATGAACAAATTACGGACGGTTCGACCGACACCGATATCTTGAGTCAGCTCAAAACCAAAGGATATGCCTACACCTTTGGCATGTACCATACTAAAGCCGAAACAGAATTTCCTGAGTTGGCATTGATGGCCGACCGTTTCACTTATTATCCCGGTCAAGAAACTTGGGCGAATGTGAAGCTGAACGGCATTACCGCCGATAATCTGTTGGAAAGCCATGCAATCGTTGTTCATCAGAAAAACGGTACAACGTTTGAAAACTTCGGTTCTTTCTCGATTTCACAACAAAGCAAAACCGCAAGCGGCGAATGGGTGGACGTTATCCGTTTCCGCGACTGGCTGAAAGCGACCATGCAGGCGGATATTGCTTATGCGCTGATTAACGCTGGCGGCAAAGTGCCATACACCGACAAGGGTATTCAAATCATCGTCAACGCCATGCGCAAGAGCTTGGACTTGGGCGTGCAGCGCGGCGGCATTGCAGAGCGTGAAGTGGATTCAGACAATCAAGTCTTGGAATCCTACACGATTAACTATCCAAAATCTGCCGATATTTCGCCAAATACCAAAGCAAAACGTATCTTGCAAGACGTTGGTGGCGTGGCTCGTTTGGCCGGTGCAATCCACTTGGTGGAAATCAAGTTCGCTTTGGCTTATACCCTGTAATAACAAGGCCGTCTGAAATATGACGGCCTTTTTTGGAGTTTTTAAAATGGCTGGTGTTAAAACATACGCAAGCGATAAAGTCGCTATCACGTTCGGCGCCCACAGTATGAAAGGCTTGGCGGACGGCACGTTTGTCAACATCGAGATGATGTCAGACGGCGTAACAAGTAAAGCAGGCGCTGATGGCGAAGTAGCGCGTTCTATGAGCGCGGATAAGCGCTGTCGTGTAACTGTTACCCTGTTGTCAACAAGCGAATCAAACACGACTTTGAGCCGATTCTACGATGCCGACCAAGTATCAGGCGGCGCATTGCCTTTGCCGTTGGCGGTTAAGGATTTGCGCGGCGACACAATGTTTGCGGCTGGTTCGGCGTGGATTGTGAAAAAACCAAATACTGAGTTTTCTCTTGAAGTTGGCACACGCGAATGGGTATTTGAAACCGCTGCGGCGGAATATTTGGCAGGGGGTAACTAATGGCTCGTGAAAAAATAGTAACCATTGGCAATTACGATTTCAAAATCCGCCGTTTAGATGCGTTCACAGCGCTGGAAGTTTTCGGCGATTTGCAAAAAGAACTGTTGCCGGCAATCGGTACACTGACAGGCGAAGATGGCGACGCGGCCATCAAGGCCATTGAGAAAGTGTCTGGCTATTTCACCGGCAAACAGTTGCGCGTTTGGGCAGACCGCCTGATTACGCCTGACGAGATTTTCGTGAGTCGCAAGGGCGAAGATGACTATTCGCGCCTGAATGAGCAACGACGTGAAGAAGTGTTTACGGACGCTGTTCAAATTCTCGAATTGCTGGTTGAAATCATCAAGGAGAACTTTGCCGACCCTTTGACGCAATGGCTAACCCGTTCTGGGTTGGCCAACAAATTAAAAGTCGCGAAGTTGGAAGATTCCGAGAAACAATAAAAGGCGAGTTTCTGATTTGGCGGGCAATTATGGGCGGTTTCGTGACTTTATCGGAGGTAAAGGACGGCACCGCCTCTCTGATTGACCTGTTGAAGATAAATGCCTTAATGGACTTCCAAGCGGCGGCTGAGGCGGAAGCGATGGAGCGTAACAAATGAGCGCAATGAAAGAATTAGTCACGGTTCTCAAGTTTAAACTTGAGGAATCGGGCATTAAGCAGTATCAGGCGGCTTTAAAGGGCGCACAAAGCAACGCCAAAGAGCTTGGCAAAAGCATGAATGACGGCCTAACGCAGACGAGCGGTTTGCTTGACGGGATAAAAGGCAAGTTACTTGGCTTATTCACCGTTGCGGCAGGCGGTGCGCTGATTAAGTCCGTCATCTCGACCAGTGCCGAGTTTGAGAAGTTTGAAACAATCTTGGGCACGATTGAGGGTTCAAGTGATAAGGCCAAAGCCTCTATGGCTTGGATTTCTGAATTTGCCGCTAAAACGCCCTATGACATTGCAGGCGTGACAGATGCCTTTGTGAAACTTCGTGCTTACGGCATGGATCCAATCAACGGCGATTTGCTGCGAACGCTTGGCGATACGGCGGCGGCTATGGGTAAGCCTGTCATGCAGGCTGTTGAGGCAATCGCGGACGCCGTGACAGGCGAAAACGAACGACTTAAAGAGTTTGGCATCAAAGCCGCTAAACAGGCTGGGAAAATCGCCTACACCTACACCGACAGCGCAGGCAAACAGCAAACCAAGCTGGTTGACGCAAATAGTCGTGAACAGATTCAGGCGACCTTGCAGGCAATCTGGAATGAGAAGTACGCAGGAGCGATGGATAAACTCTCAAATACTTGGGAGGGTATTACGTCCAACATCGGCGACCAATTCGACCGCCTGAAGCTGGAGATTGGGCGAGCCGGTATCTTTGACGGCGCGAAACGCGGTTTGAAAGCGTTTCAGGAAATTCTCGAAAACATTGATGCAGACGACCTGAAAGAAATAGCCGAAACGCTTGTCGATATTGGTAGGCTGGCAGCGATTGCGTTCGCTTCTTACTATATCGTCCAATTCCGAACAGCTGTTTTAGCAGCGACCAGTGCCACAAATCTGCTTGCGGCGGCCAAAATGCGCTTAAATGCCATCATGGCGGCCAAAGGTGGAATCTTGCAAATGGTTAAATACGCGGCCTTGCTGTACGGCATCTACCTTATCGGCGAGGACATCATCACATGGCTTCGAGGCGGCGTTTCCGTGACAGGCGCACTGATTGGTCGTGCTGAAGAGTGGAAAACGCAAATCGATGCCGTGAGAGACTTCCTGATAAGTATCAAGGACGCATTGGGTGGCGCTGGCATGGCGCTGGGCGAATGGCTGGCGAAAGGCGCGGCGATTGCGGCAATCTTGTTTACTGTTTTCACAGTCGTGTCGTCAATCATTAGCGTGATTGGCTCAATCGCTACAGGCGTTGGCTTCGTTGTTGGTTTGATTGGCGGTCCGTTAACGCTTGTTGTGTTGGCTGTTGGTGCGGCGATTGCGGCAATCGTCTACTACTGGGATGAGATTAAAGAAGCTGCTGAAGCCGCAGTCCAATGGATTCAAAGCGCGTGGGATAGCGTGATTAGCTGGATTAGCGCGAAAGTTCAGGAAATCACTTCTCGCTTTCATGGAGTGAAAGAGGCTGTCGGCTTGCTGATTGGTATTATCGGCGGCCCTTTGATGCTGGCTGTTGCTTCCATTTCCGCCGCAGTGTCACTGATAACGAATCATTGGGATTCAGTCAAGGCGGCAGGCGCGGCGGCAGGCCAGTGGATTAAAAGCGTATGGGACGGCGCTATCAACGGCATTATCAGCATGATTGACGGTATTGTTGCCAAATGGAACAGCTTCAAAAGCATGGTTTCGGCTGGTGTTGATTTCGTCATGGGTACTTCTGCGAAGATTCCAACAGCTGGCGGTGGTGGTGCTGTGAGCCAAGTGAACAACATCACGGTCAACGGCGCAAGGAATCCTGCTAAAGTTGCGGCATCTACTGCAAACGGTATTAGACCTTTGAGCGCAAGACTGTCGGGGGTTCGTGCATGAATTTAGTGAATCTTGTGTTTGGTATCGGAAACATCCGAACGACCATCGGCACATTGAAACTTGACGCGCTTATTGAAGAGCGTGTCACGCTTTCCAGTCGAGTGACGAAGTACGTTGTTGAGGACGGTTCGCCGATTACCGATCATATCAACAACGAAAACGAGAAACTGCACATCGAGGGCGTTATCACAGGCGCAACCGTGATTCTGCGAGGCGAGGCAGGGCGACAGAAGCTAATCAATGCGAAAGAAGCCCTGCGAATCTTGCATGAGCAACGAACGCCTATCACTGTCGTTACTGGCATGGATATATACAATGATTTCGCTATCGAATCATGCGATGTCAGCCGAAACGTTGATGACGGCGACTGTCTGAACGTGAGTTTAGAGCTGGTGCATATCAGAAAGGCCACTGTCGAGACTACGGACGTACCGCCCGGAAAAGTCAAACCTGCCGCCAAAGGCAAGGCAGGCGAGACGAAGAAAAAAGGCGGCAAGGTCACAAACACGAAGAGCAAATCTTCGAGCGTGTCTAAGACGGCAAGTTCCAAAACGACGCCAAGCCCTAAAGCGGCAGAAAAGGCGCAGACCGTTGCCAATACGGATAAGGCCGCGCAAAAAGCAGGCAAAACCATGAGGCCGACAAGCAAGGCAAGTCAGGCATTGGGGTGGGGACGATGATTAAAATTCCATTGATTGACGCAAACGATTTTGAGGTCGAGGCAGAGCTTGATGATGTGACGTACTTCCTGCATTTCGCTTGGAATGACGAGGCGGAAATTTGGACGTTGTCAGTTGCAAACGCAAACAATGAGAGCGTGCTGTCAGGTGTGCGGATCATCACAAATTACCCGTTACTGGGCAATTATCCGCATTTGGATTTGCCTAAAGGCTATCTGATTGCAACTTGCTTAGATTCCGCAAAGCCGAATATCGGGCGCAATGATTTTGTCGATGAAACGGTTGAGCTGGTT
>ENA-OOPK01000014-OOPK01000014.1-human-oral-metagenome-genome-assembly--contig:-NODE-14-length-11764-cov-2.761536_pt1 | contig 11764 bp, 7 predicted proteins | sample MGYA00245262_ERZ501133 | MGnify/ENA primary metagenome ERZ501133 (study PRJEB25959, sample SAMN05335003) | human oral metagenome | host: human-associated | place: USA: California | collected 2014-03-31...
GATCCAAGTACTCTGCTGTCATATGGTGCAAGCAGTCTCCAATCTTGACCTTGATTCTATGACGCATGGCTGATGGCGCATAGAACTCTGCGATGAATTGCTGCATTTGTTCATAATTTTTAGCCTGATTTAATTTTTCCATCGCGTTGTCCCAGCTAATGCTCAACTGACTCTTCTTTAATTTCGGCGAATTACTAGGACTAGCGCCGATTAACTGGAGTGCCTTGAACTGTTGTAATATCTTCAATAGTCTCGTGAATACTCCTGCAACAATTAACGCATTTTTCGAGTACGAATTCTTCGTCAAAAAATAAATTGTTGATGCAGCCAATTCCAGCCTTAATAATTCCCTATCGTTCAGGATATGTGCTTGTTTGTCGTTGTATTGTTTGAGGATCTGACATAATGGAGCTATAATGTTATCGCGTACTACCATCTCTTTGTAGACTTTTCGTTTGTAGATCTGCATGTCTTCACAGATGAGCAAGTGATGCAACCACCACAGACCAAAGCACTGTATTTCAAGTGAGTTTGATGTGAGTAGTGTCCTGGACAATAATGGCGGTCAGTTTTAGCTCGTCTTATATTACTAGTGGTACTCACCGCGCGTCATTCAAATCATTGTACAAAATATTCAAATCTCTTCTCGGGTCCACAAATTTGATGCTGTAACAAGGGTTATAATGAGTACGATATTGTATTTAACTAGAGTATCACGTACCTTTCGATAATGTAGTCCAGTGCTTTGCTCTTCTCAACAATTTCTTTGTTTTCAACAGAGACATCGAGGCACACAAAACTCATCGCGAGTGACGTCACGTACTTCATTCTGTGAAAATTGTTAATGACGGTCGTTGGACGGGTTTTGCCTATTAAGGAAATGTTTCTTTGTGTACCTATCGTTGGATCCACTGTTAATTTGAATGAGACAGTCGAGCACGCCGAGCTGCAGTAGTTTAGATCGAATGTCCGGCACTTGGGCCAATTTTCTGGTCGCAAAAACAACACCAGATGAGGTCAAACCAGCGGACTGTTTGAACTCTTTAATAACTTTCTCGAGTCCTTGGCCTATTGTAATTAATATTAGCGATAATACGTCGAAAATAAAGTTTAAAATATAGATCTGGGTGTTTGGTACTAACCTTCTAAAAAGATTTTCTTGCCCTCAGCACAATATATGACCCAATTAAGGGCCATCCAAGTCGACTTTACAATGACTTTGTCGCTGCACTCTAACAGCGAAATAATATCAAAGTTGGGCAGGTAAGTCTTATTAAACCAGCTTGCTTAGCACTCATTCAATGATAGATGCGTCACTAAATCCATCTGCACTCGTACACTGGATGAGTCTATCAATTCAATATCACTCAACGACCGTTGGGCTATTGTTAACAGGTTCGGAAGAAACCTCCGGCTCCGAATTTAACTCTAATCTTTTGTATAGAGAGGAAAATAGGCGGTGTAAAGGCTCTCAGATATATAACATTACATCGGAGCATTTAGAGGTATGGTTTTGATGGTTTAAAGAAACTTGCATTGAAATTGTTTTTCTCTCAGATCACCGACACATACTGCAGCCATCTTTTAAGCAGAAATCTCGTTTATGCATCGGTAAGTTGCATATTAATATATTATCATCTTTAATGAAGCATTTGTAGCGTTGTTCGGTGCATTCTGAAGTGTACTTTCATCATGCCAAATTGAGCGGGGCATTACTTGGTCCAACGAAGAAAAAAGTCATGCGAATAATGAAAGGACGAGATAGTATGTAATAATATGTATATAGGGCGAGGCTAATGCGTTGAATAGGGTCTATGAACCTTCGGCTGATCTCCAATCAAGATCCGAAATCAAATCTGATTGGATTCGAATGGTAATGAGGAGTTTATACCATCGATCAGTTTTTAACACTTTATATAGTACAAATCCGTATAAGGTCGTTGTGTTTAACATTAACGAAGAGAGAGCAGAATATGTTTATTCAACTGAAGATAACAAGTCTTATTACCTTTGTAGCAATTATTTAGTGGTCGCTGATGTAAGCAGTGAATATACGATATAATCATATTAACATAATATTGTAGCGTGGCAAAGCGACAGTCATTAATGTACTGGATCACAACGCTATCCACAAGATCAAGTTCTCATGGGACGGAGTGCCAGTCTGTTGTATAAATAACGATCAAGTAAGAATCATATTACTATGGATGATAATTAAGCTGAATATTATGCTATAGTTAATCTTGGTCGGAACGAGAGAAGCGTGCATATTAAACGTGAATACAGGACGTCATCGCATGTGGCCGCATGATCTACGGAGCGTTAGTATCATTAAATATATATTATTGGCGCTATATACTAACATTAAGACATTCTAGATCGATACAGCAGCTGTACACAACGGCATGCTAGTTTGCTCGCGCTACACGCACTTGTACTTCTTGGACCTCAATAGAGCAGTCACATTGAATGGCTTAGTGTTGTGTGGTAGTGCTACTCTAGCGCCATCAACAGTACGTAACGAACAAATTGAGCTTCTTTCTGAATCCGATCCGACATCTATCCTTGTTTAGGATGCTTTTGGTCGATTAGTATGCCATTCTACCGATGGTTTACGCGTAGTTGATTTTAGCCGATCTATTGATGAAGTGGTGTCCATTAGAGTGTTGGATGACAATGCCAGTACGCACGAGATTAAGGTAGATCTGGCGCTGCTGATAGAAATGTGTTATTTACTCATTTTATATTAGATGGCTCAAATGCCTCGTTACAAGATACTACCTTGGATTATGGAGCAAGAAAAAGACAACGAAGAGCTGCTGATCTCGTTCTGGTGGAAGACAACACCAGATGAGCGCTACTCGATCGTATTCGCGAGTCATTCAAAGGGTCATAAGAACAGATTAGCGACTAAATTATATAAGGAAGCATTGCAAAGACCTGAATCCAAGTACAACATGCCTTTCCTTGCCTACGAGTTCAAGATCGACAAACAAATCTTTCCAGACAGAATATTGTTGCTTAATAGGAGTTCTTATCCGCCCGTAGTATTAGGCACTGCTTACTGCATTTATGAAAAGTGGATTGGCGGCGAGCGATGGCAGATCTCTACTCCAAGTTCTTGGGTTATTAAGCGAGGAAGCATAAGCCCTCGGCAGTAAATAGCATGATGTTATTATTGGAGTTTGTCATATTGTCTTGCTTAGGATCGAAATCCATTCGGCTCTTGGATACGCCATCTGCCCAAATAATTTGTGGATAAAGTTCTGTTCATAATATTTATGTTGTTGGAGAAGCTTTAAATGAACGGAAATAGACAAGTTCTCGTTGTGGTCTAATCCAATTTTTAGGCGCCAAAATAAGAAACGTTCACTGGCAAAGCTAAACACCTTTTTATAAGTCCGTTTGGTAGAGAATACCAAAGCTGTTGATCAGATGATGAACGGAAATAAGCCGGGTATTCAGGACCCGCTTAGGAGCGGTGCGATATTTGGCGCCAATCCGAAACATCTCCGATCGCCAGTACCGCTGCACCATCTTTCGATGAATAACAAAAATAACTCGGCACCAAATTCTACTGAAAAAGGAGGAAACAATGCGCCTGCAGGGTATGAATTTAATTTTCAAAAAATAATGAAGCTCTATTACGCCGCGCATATTTTGGCTAATATTAATGGCCGCGAGTGAATATTTATTATAGCCAATTTTAATAACATTTTTTCAGATTAATTCGGCCTAAGGCAACAAAAGCTGGATTAGGATCCCTTTCTTTTTCGTCCAGAGAGCCGACGACCCCACAAAACCCCGCTCAAGCACGTAATACACCTACTAATGCTACCGTGATATCGAAGCAACCAGCTGGAGCGTCAAGGAACGTTCAGCAAATAAATCAAAACTTCGACGCTCTCGTGAGAGCGAGCCCACTGCCTCAAGTAAGATAATAGCACCAAAATATTATATTAATTATTAGAATAATTTTTAATGTTTTTTATCGCTAAAGATCGTTAATACGCAACGAGTTTCAAAGGCGACAATGCAAGTCAGTCCTCCGAAAAATTCTTCAATTGATGATGATATTTCTATGGGCCCGCCATCGCAAGATTTATTTGACGATCGATTGACGCAAGAGCATTCGTTACGCGACGACATAGTGTTCGATGAGGACGAGATGGATCTGCGTCAAGAAGACGAGGAGGACACGCAGCATGATTTAAACGCGATTCCAGAATACGATGACGATGAAGAGATGGACGACAGTGTTAATAACACCAATGTCTCGCAGCGCAGCAAATCACAGCAAAGCAGCCCGAGGAAACAACAGCCTAAAGTGTCCAAGGCTACGATGGAACAACACTCGTCTTCATCGCGCAAGAGCACGCCGAACAAGACTCCTGAGAAATCTTCCGAAAAAGATAACTCGAGCAAAAAACCTTCGCCGACGAGATCATCGCAAAACAACAATAATAGTAACAATAACAACAGTCAGAAGAAGGATCAACGACGCGATAATTCACCTCCTAAAGAGAGAACACCGACGAATGACAAGACTGACAATGTCAAAGGTAATTATTAGCGAAACGCCTTTATTTCAAGAGTACTAATTGAGTCACAGAAATTCAATTGATAAATTGGTACATTAAACCGGTCGAGAAAACTAAAGGTGTACAAGTGGAGGGATTCAAACCTGATAACAACTTGGACGAAGAGCCAATTGTTTGGCATTCATCGACTGTTGCTGAACGAGTCGACAAGACCCACGTGAAGACAAAAGGAGGCTCAGTTTATCGATTGCTGTAAGTTCAATCTCGTCGAATATAATTACATCGATGCTAACACTAATCAACAGCCGTAAAATCAATGCCGAGGCAACGCGTGTCCATTTCTCGGAGAGTTTTGTTCGTGCTTTTACAGACGGTTTCCCAGCGTAAGTGTACCTTAGCCCTTTACGTAGTAGCTGTCATTAACACTCGTGACTTGAAGTAATTGGAGAGAGCTCATTAAAGAGCACTTTGAGCAAAAGGAAGCTGAAGAAGCCGCAGCCGAGGCCGAAGCCGAGGAAGCCACAGAAATGGACGTGGAGGATGATCAAATGGAAGAAGCCACTCCGCGCAAACAAACAGCGAGACCTAGGCCGAGAACTGTTGAAATGTTGAAGAAGTCGAAGCGAGACGATGAATTCAGATTGGAACATGATGAAGAGGACAGCGAGGGCTCAGTCTCAGATGAAGATCTGCGAGAACTGCAGGAGGAAATTATAGTCACAACGCCGTCCAATGCTGTATTTAAAAAGCCAACTTCCACTAGCACCAAAAAGGCTCGTCGAAGAACAAGTCAACAAGGTGACGACGATAGATTCAGCACGCCCAAGCATCAGTCTCACTCGCCAGCAACTCCGACCTCGGGTCCTGGTGTAGTTCCTCCGAGCGAATTCAAAGTGTCATCACGTGGTCGCCATATTGTTCCGCCTCTCGAATACTGGCGATTGCAGGCTGCCCGTACCGATGCTTATGGCAACTTAGTACAAGTCACTTTGGTAAGTAACGTCGAAATCTTATGATGGTAGCGATCTAATCTCATGCCAATTGTAGGGTTCGCGCAATGACACTGCGCTATCTTCGCCGATTGGTATTGAAGGAGCAAGTCCTAGCTTCTTACGAGACTTGTCCAAATCAGTTCAAAAAGACTCCAAGTCGGATAAAGACGAGCAAGAAGCGAGTCCTAGCGTCTTACGAGACTCTTCCAAATCTAGTCAAAAAGAGACATCCAAGCCGTCTCAAAAAGAATCATCCAAGTCGGGTCAAAAAGACTCTTCTAAGTCCAGTCAAAAGAAGCGAAAGCGTACTTCCAGTGAAACTGACGATATTGAACCTCCCTTACGCAAGAAAGCTAAACAAGCCAAAGATGTCACGACAAAGGTCGATGAAGTCGCTGAAGAGGTCAAAGAAAAGTCAGACGAGGAAAAAGTTCCGGAAGAGGAGGAAGAGGCTCTTGAGATAGAAAAGGTTTCTGCTGAAGAGGAGGAGCAACCCGAAGTGGAGCTGCCCTTCGTGGACGAGATCAATGAAAGCATTGGCACTAATGCTAGCGTTGAAGAGAGTCCAAACAAGTACGAGACACCTGTCAAGGGTCGTTCAACAAAGAAAGGCTCGTCTAAGCAGTCGACTAAGAAGGCTGAAGAACAGACTGAAAAAGAAAAGCCAGAGGAAGAGGAGCTTGACGAAGAAGAGTTGGCTCGTCGCAAAGAAGAGCTTGCCGAAAAGAAACGCGAAGAAAAGCGATTGGCAAGTGCAAAGAAACGAGCGGAAGAGCGTGAAAAGAACGCAGCGAAAAAGGCAGCTGAACAGCTACGACGAGCTGAGCGCAAGAAACGTGAGCAAGAGCGAAAGGAAGCTGAAGAAAAACAAAGGGCTGAAGCCGAGGCCAAGCGCCTTGAGGAAGAGAAGAAGGCTAAAAAAGCCGAGGAAGAGAAGCGCAAGGCTGAAGAGAAGGCCGAGGAAAAGCGTAAAGCTGAAGCCAAGAAAAAGGCTGAAGAGGAGAAGCGAAAGGCCAAAGAGAAAAAGGAAGCTGAAGAAAAGAAGAAGGCTGATGAAGAAAAGCGAAAGGCAGACGAAGAGAAGCGCAAGGAAGAAAAGAGAAAGGCCGAAGAAAAGAAGAAGGCCGTCGAAGAAGAGAAGCGCAAAGAACAGGAGCGAAAGAAAGCTGAAGAGGATAAGAAAAAGAAGGAAGAGGAGCGACGCAAAGAACAAGAGCGAAAGAAAGCCGAAGAAAAGCGCAAGGCTGAAGAGGAGAAACAACGTGCTGAAGAAGCCGAGAAGCGCAAGAAAGAGCAAGAGAAAAAGAAAGCTGATGCGAAGAAGGCCGAAGACGCTAAGAAACAGGAGAAAAAGAAAGCTGAAGAGGAGAAAAAGAAGCGAGACGAATCTCCCAAGAAGAGCTCTGAGTCCCCTCGAAAGAGCACGGACACTTCCAGGAAGAGCCTTGAATCGTCAAGGAAGAGTTCAGAGTCTCCTCGAAAGAGCGCTGAGAAGAAGAAACCCGAGCCTTCTGACGCCCACGATGAAGTAGCAGATCTGAAACGCTTGACTGTTTTGCGAGAGAAGCAAGCAGGTGGCACGAAGCTAACTGAAGAGGAGAAGAAAGAGGCCAAGCGATTGGCGATGAGAATCAAGCGCGCCGAAGAGCGTCGCATGAGTCTCTCTCCCGAGAAATCACCACGCAAGAAAGTGGGTACTGTTGATGAATCAGAAGGCGAGTCTGAATCACCTGTCAAATCATCGCGTTCTCGCCGAATGTCAATCTCGTCAGACGAGGACCGACAGACTCGCTCCAAGTCTCGATCCAAATCTCGTCCTAAGAGCTCGGCTAGCAGATCCGCCAGCCCTCGTCGTGAAACTCGCTCTGCCACTCCCAAGAAGAGTGCCAAGAAGACTTCACCAAGTAGATCGCGTAGTCCTCCTGCCAAGAGAGAGACACGCTCGGCAACACCCAAGAAGACACCGCGCTCAGCCTCACCAAGCAGGTCTCGCAGTCCTCCCACAAAGAGAGAAACTCGTTCTTCGACACCAAAGAAGAGCGCTAAACGATCAGCATCCCCGAGTCGATCTCAGAGCCCACCTGTTCAACGTGGTCGCTCTACAACGCCTAAGAAGGCTCCTGCTCGTAAAGGTGCTTCAGCAAGTCGATCGCGTAGTCCACCTAGCCAACCCGATGCTCGTTCGCAGACACCAAAGAAAAGTGCAAAGCGGTCTGCCTCACCAAGTCCCGAGGCTAGCACGCCCTCGCCTAAGAAGGCCAGCTCACAGGCTTCGGGCAGTCAGTCGCCTTCAATTGATGCTATTATACCTCGTCTCAATGAGTTGAGGGAAAAGCATGCTCAGAAGAAGCTTTCTGAGGAAGAGAAGAGAGAGATGAAGCGATTGACCATGCGTGTTAAGCGAGCGGAGGAGCGTCAAAAGAGCAGCGAAAAACGAAAGACAGAGCAAGAGCGACGATCGCGGTCATCCAGCCCTCGCAAAGAAAGCAGCAAGAAGTCTGCTAAGTCTTCTGAACAGTCCAGATCACGCAGTCCGCCAGCGAAGCGAGAGACTAGATCAATGAGCCCGCAGAAACCATCTCCAGCCAAGTCTAAAGCTAAGTCAGGCGATTCAAAGGCCAAGAGTAGCAGGGCGCGTTCAGGTTCACAATCACAAGAGCGATCTCGCAGCAAATCACCACGTCGCGAGTCTAGCAGCCCTCCTGCAGGTGGACGGGAACGACGCGAGACTCGCTCAATGAGCCCGACAAAGACTCCTGATAACAAGTCTCGGAACAATAACAAAAATACTAAGAAGAGTTCCAGCAAGAAATCAGGAACTAAGAAGACTACACCCGAGAAGCCCACCGACGTGTTTACAGATGAGATTGAAAGTGATGTTATCATGGAAGAGAGCAGTCTCAGCGAGCCAAGCAGTCCTGCCAAGGAGAAAGAGACCGACTCGCGAAGGACGTTCAACATTGAATTGAACTTGGAGAGCACTGAAGGTCAGGATAAAGAGAGCGAGAATGACGAGGAAGAGGACGTTTGGACTCCCAATGTAAGTTATTTATTGTCAGGGTAATGAGGTCATATACAATAACGGTTGTTTCTTCGGCAACAGCAAGTCAAGTCTTTGAAGGCTGCCCACCGCAAAGTAGACCCGAACACACCTTTGTTCTGGAAAGAAGTCGCCAAGTTGGTCAAGGGCAAGAACGCCGCTCAGTGCCGCAAAAAGTTTGAAGATCAGTTCAAGACTCCTTCGTCTAAGACCAAGAAGACGAAGAAAGTGACCAAGGAGTTGTCACCCATTAACTTGGGTGCGAACAAGAAGACTGCCAAGTTCAAGCAAAAGGTCCGCCAGTTTGTGCAACGAGTAAGTAATACGGGGCATGTGTAACATTAGTGCTGTGTTGACACGCGGTTCTACAGGCTGCCGAGGCCGACGACAGTCACAAGGACGCGTTCGAATCAACGCCGTTCAAGAACCGTTACGGCAACATCAACAGTGTTGATCTGAGCGGTGATGCCGAGATGACTGAGAACAACACAAATGTCAACAACGTGTCAGCTGAGGATGAAATGGCCGTCGAGCACAGTGAAGCCAACGCCGCTGAGAGCCAAGCTGAGGCTATGGAGACAGAGCCAACCACTGGTGCTGTCAGTGCCAACAACACCAATGTGAATAATACCAACGAAGTGCCTTTGTCGCAATCTCAAGCGCGAGATTTGATCGATGATGCGATCGAGAACATTGACACGAACACTCTCGGAGTTGACAAGACATTTGTCTTGGACAATTTACTCTCTTTTGGTGTAAGCGTTTGCCATCACATATTCCTTAGCGGGAGCTAATATATAATACTATAGGATGATAACGACGATATTCTGATGAAGCCAGCTGATCGCAACAACTTGGATCCGTACATCAACCGCGTGTCAAAATCTATGCGTGGTGTACGCTCGTTAGATAGCGAGGTATTTCAATAATCAACATAATTTAAGGCACAATAACTAATCTGGGTTCAAAAATAGGAGACAAACAAATCGAAGAAAAAATCTTCGAGCAAAAAGAGCAAGTCAAAGACAGTCAACGAGGCTAGTCAATTGTTGCAAGAGATGGAGTCAGATCGCAATCGACGACGAGAAAAAGAAGATGATCGCGAGGCTGGTGAATCAGAAGACGACTATTTTAGTGAGGATAATGAGGACAATTAAAAATAATTAAATTTCTGTAATACAAAATTTTAGTATTAACCTGTCTTATTGTAAAATAAATCAAATATTACCGATAATGTATTAATGTACGCGTAATTCGAGCACTGGTGGCAAACACCATTGTAAGCAAGTTGATAACTAATTTAAATTTATTACTCAGAGTAGAATTAGTGTTTAGATCGAAAACGAATTGACTATAGCAGGCTTTTGTGCAGCAGTTGCGTTACTTGGATGTAGATCGAGTTAATTCGCCTCAGGTTTCGGTGCCTTCAGCAATCTGCCAGCAGCTACTTCGCCTTTGTACCATGTTAAAGTGGTTTCATATTCTGTATTATAATGCTCTCGGAGCCATTGCCAGTCTTGTTTAGGCAACTCTTTGTCATTGCTAGAATTCTTTTCGCTGAACTGTTTCAACTGTTGCTCGACAACGTTCCAAACCGCGTCAGGCAATGGTCTATCGGAGGCACCGCCGAGATTCATTTCCGACGGAACAATAGCCCAATGGAACAACCTGCGACCTTGCTGATCCACGACAATCAGGGCAGGTTGAGCCAGGCCGTTAGGGTACCACGAAGGATGGTCCTTAAAGTAGGTGTCTTTCTTGGGTGTAATGTTAACTTTCAAATACTTTGCTAACTCGTTGGTTGTATCGATGACGGTGTGAAAACTACATCCAAGATCAACAACTGCAATCAAGATGATTCTCAATTGTACTTACTCTAAGTTCCATTCTTGAGTAGCAGCTTTACCATCGACTAATTCTTGAGCAGTGACAGCGAACAATTCACCGCCCACTGCTCGGATCTTCTTGACGAAACTTTTGTTGAGTTCCTTTAAGTATCCTAACGATCTTGTTAGAAAGGGATCTTATACTTCTATATAGGTATATTTACCGCTGCACCAAGGGCACCAAAGTCCACGATAAAAGACGATAGCGGTGAGTGGACGCTTGGTGATCTCGGATTTGAACCACTCGATTGGATTAGATTGTTGCATAATGAGTTGACTGTGTTGCGATGTTGATTGGTTGTTGTTAATGATTAAATGACCGATATTTTTACGATTTTTATAGGTGCGAGCAGAATCTTCTGAATGTACCGGAGCGGGACCGACGGTCGGTGAATTTCCTATTTTGGTAACTGGGCCGATCTTGGTCCATCTTCATCTAATCATTCTGCTTCGCACATTAAACTGATGTTTTAATATCGCAGTATCGTAAAATATGAACAAGTTGATGCGCGATTTTCGTATTTAATGCCGAAGAATTATTGTTCGGTTAATGATCAAACTTTCTTATTAGCTAACTTTCTTTACTAGTTTAAACTACGTACTATTTATATATATAACAAAAAAGCCTTTTTTACAAAATGAGAAGCGCGGTGGGATCGCCCTCGAACTTCTGACCAACTCGTTGATCAACTTCACATCACCCTCAAAAGCGCGCGCTCTATACAATTTTGGGTTTCTACATAACCAATTAGCAATTGAGAACAATTATAGCTTTAATGAGTACCTTTGCCAAAGACTGCTCGGCTCCTTCATCATCGCGCTGAGAGAAAGTGCGTGCCAAAAAACAGGCTGGGCATCGACAACTCTGAATGCGGGATTTACCTCCGAGAGTTCATATTGAGCAGTTATGTGCGGCAAAAATTGCTCGAGGAACTCTTGAACAGCTTCTGGCGTGGTCAAGGTACTGACCCATTCTGGGAACAGTTTGTGCATCATCGTCACCACGTTCGATGTGGTTTGTCCGCCTAGTAGTAGAGGTTAACAAAGTTGACTGGAAAAAACTGAAAGAAAATATTTACCTGCATAGGGAGCGCTTTGAAAGTGTTCAAACTGCGTGATAACTGGTTGTAAATGAACTCGTTAGTGTTCGTTCAAGCAATAACGCAATCGACTTACCCTTTGTAGCCTCCTTATCCAAACTAGCATCACACTGTGCGATGTAGTTGTAGTGCTCTTTGCCGAGCAAGCAGTGCAGGCCTGCTTTGCGCAAGACGATAACTTCAACGTTCTCGGGAATTTGGCATC
>ENA-OOPK01000016-OOPK01000016.1-human-oral-metagenome-genome-assembly--contig:-NODE-16-length-11645-cov-54.876802_pt1 | contig 11645 bp, 10 predicted proteins | sample MGYA00245262_ERZ501133 | MGnify/ENA primary metagenome ERZ501133 (study PRJEB25959, sample SAMN05335003) | human oral metagenome | host: human-associated | place: USA: California | collected...
TTTTTTTTTAAAGACCTATCGCCTCCTTTTTCTCTTCCTCAGCAATTCGTCGTCAGCCGCCGGTGTGTAGCTCGGTTTGAGGAGTTCCTTCACGGCATTTTCAATCTCCCTGAGGGCTGATTTTTCCGGATTTTTTATTTCGTTCGTTTGTGGATTACTCTGACTGAAAATTGCCGACTGGTGGCTTTCCGCATTCCGGTTTAGAATTTCTTTGATATCTTTGATTTTCAGTTTGTTTGTAATCTCGGAAAGTTTGTAACCGGGATGGTACTGCCTCTGGGTTTGGTCGTTAATATCGCTCAGTTTCACAATCCGCATCCCCGACACGCCGTCCTTCACATTCTGCGAGAGCGTCACTCTATAACCACATCGCCGCATCTAATCGACCAAGTCATCAAAATTTCTTGAGACCTTCAGACAGTTTTGCAGCACTTTCAGCATCTGCTGCTTTTTCTCCTTTCCGATTTCCACATCTGTTTTGAGATTCATCTCTTTGCAGACATTTCGAACCGATTCACCAAAGCGTTTACCTATGTTTGCCGACTTCACCGTGCATTTACCAAAAACATCTATGCGGTTCACGATGAAATGGATATGTTTCTGCTTCGTGGAATTGTGGACATCCAGGACGACCTGGTTATTTTCTGTAAGTCCCACGTCTTTCAATGATTTTATAGCCAGTTCCTTCAACTCTTCATTTGTCAGCCTGTCGCCGATTTCCTTTGGTGGAGAGATGTAGCCGGTGAGCGCCCATTTCTTGACATTGGGATTTCTCTCGGCGACAATCTTCATCTCTTCAAATCTTTCCTCCGGCGTTGTTGAAAGCAGGTTGTTGGAATAAATACATTCTGCCGTGCCTTTGTCGTTGCCGTTGTATTCAATCGCGATCTTACTGATCCTCCTCGTCGTTGCCGAATTGTTCATGCTTGATGATTTGTTGGTAGAGGTATTCTCTGATTAATTTGGTGACGGTGTGAATTTCCTCAAGGATCTCTTTCTTGTTTTCAAACTCGTTCCATTCTCTGTTCCTAAGCAGATTGGATATCCTTATAAAATTGTTGCCGTAATTCAACAGAACCGCGTCGGTTTGAAACTCGTTTATTTTGAGTTCTTTTTCGGTTGAAACCAGTCTTAAATATTTTGATATTTTGAGTTTGTAGAAGTCAGCCTCCTTTTGAATTTTCTCAAACTCCTTTTCGGTAAAACGAACTGAGACTACCTTCGAAAATTGGTTCGCCGTCTTCTTTTTCAAACCTCCCTTTCGACCAATTTCTCGGAAGCGGTTCTTTCTTTTTTCTTCTGCAACCTTTGCAATTTGCTGCTCGGAAATCTGTCTTACAAACTGTTTTAAAAAGTCATTTTTCATATTGTGTTTATGTGGTGTTTAATTTTTTTATAATTTTAAACTATGGGCTTGAATCGTAGTTCCAGACATGCGTTTCCGACGATAGGAGGAAACCAAAAAGCCCGATTTTTACGACAAGCCCCACGCTTGTTGTAAACATTGGGTACTTTTTGCACTAAGTACATGGCAAGTTTTTACCCAGCTTTTTTAGAGTATTCCACTTGTGCTTATTTTAAGCAGGTCGGCTTGTATGAATCTTCATCTTTTTCTCCTGTAAATATCCCGGTTTCCCTCGGACTCGTGTATGGCTGTTTGATTTTTTTCAAGCTTATTTTCAAGTGTCTTTTCTTCCTGTGATATCAGGAAATTATTCAGATCTTGATGAGGGAAATATTCATTCGACCGGTCATCTGCCTCCGGGAATATTTTCAAAATTGAATCCCTGCACTGTTCGCCGGCGCGGTCGTTATCCAAGTACATTTCGACAGATTTATAATTTCCAAAAAGCCCGGATGCCTTGTGAACCATGGCGACAGAGTTCAGAATTAGATAGTCGGAAGGTGTCTTTTCCGGTTCTAAAATTTTAAGGGAGAGGTAGTCGGTAAATCCCTCGAAAACCTTGAGGTTTGCAGAATTATTTTTTATCGTGGTGATATCCTTTTTTCCAAGACAGATTTTGGAAAAACTGCTGCGGATTTCGTAGCCTCCCGAATCGTTTTTAAAACCGAGCCCGAAATATCTTTTGTCGTTAATCCGGTAGTGGACTTCGCTCAATTCCGATTTTTGTGACTCGAGTTTTCTTGATTTCAAATAGTCTAACAATGCCGGGTGAATAAGTTCCTTTACTTCGAGAATTTGATTTGTATTTTCAGCAGTAATTGCTTCCGTCACACTCGGCTTATTATAAGGAAAATCGAAACGAGAAAGATATTCAAGAGCATCGGAGACAGTGCATTGTTTGAGCTCCTGAACTATCGACACGACATCGTATTGTTTTCCAGTGCCAAAATCAAAGGCAATATTTTTCACATAATTCACTAATAAACTTGGCGTTCGTTCTTGTCGATTGATAGCATTATAATAGGCTGTTTTCGGATGTTCTTTGCTTGGGAATAGAGAAAAACTTTCCATTACTTCTTTGATGCTGATATTTTCGTTCGCTTGTTTGCAGTTCATTTTTTGTGTTTTTTAAAGTTTATTTTTTTATATCCAGTTATGTTTTTACCGTTTTTCCATACCTGCCTACCTAAATATTGAATATCAGTTAGTTATATCAATTAATGACTTACCTTGTTGTTACCTGTTAATTGGATCCCTTCTTTAACTATGGTAGTTTAGGTAAAGTCTTATCTATTTTATTACCTTGATAAAAATTTGAAAATGAGTTCTGTAAGTCCACTTAGGTAAGTAGGTAGGATAAATTGAATGTCAAGGATTTAAACTTTCTTTCAGTCAATCTTTCTTCGGATCAGGTAGCCGTAAACCTGCAGTTTCGGATGCTTGATTCTTTCATACTTGAGCCTGGTGAGCGCCTTTCCGACCTTGATATTGTTCAATCTTAAATTCAGGGCGTTGTTCATTGCCACAACGATGTCCGTCGCCGTAAGAAAATCCTTGATGTCCTTCGATTTCTCGAAGTGTGCGGAAACGATTTCCTGCTCAAGTGAAAGCTGGGAAAACTGCTCGTTCCTCAGCTCATTAGCCTCTATGTCCGAGAGCGTCATTTCCGGTTGGTAATTTTTTCTTTCAAAAGCATTGTGGTACGCCTGCGCCCATACCTTGTCTATGTCTATTTCCTCCGCATAGGCGAAATCAATGCTGTAAACTTCGAAAACCAGCCACCTTACGCTTCCTGTCTCGTCGGTAAGGAAATCTGTTCTGTTGGTGGAGGCAACAAAGGAACATATCCTGTCCATGTTCTCCGGCTTTCTCCCGTAAGGCACCCTCACCTTTGCGCCGCCCATCGAGATAAAGGATTTCAGCGTGTTGACATCCGATTTGGACAGGACGGCCAATTCGTCGGCATTGAGGATAAAGTTTTTGCAGATAGCGATGATGCCGTCCTTGTCCACCGTGACATTTTCGGAATAATAACCCCTAAGCCCGTCGGGAATGAGGAACCGCAGGAAGGTGGTCTTGCCCGTGTTCTGTTTGGAGCTTGCCAGCACGAGGCACTGCTTGTTGACATAGTCTTTCTTCAATGCGCAAAGCACGGCGCGGGTCAGCCACTTCTCGAGATGGTAGCGGAACGCTTCGCTGTCGTTGGTCCGAACAAATCCCGCCAGCTTCCTGATATGGTCTTCGCCGTCCCAGCCCGCGAGTTTTTTAAAGTATTCCGCTAAAGGGTTGTATCTCTTTATCAAGTGGCTCCGTACGAGGATCTCCAACTTCTGCATGGTGATCTGCATCCCGGCCTGTACGAGTTCTATCAGCAGGGAGTTGATGTTTAGCTCTGTCCAGTCGTCCTTTCCCTTGAGCGATATTTCTATCTCCAGGGCGATGGCGTTAAAGCGAAGGTCATACTTGCTTTCCAGATACTTCATCACCATATCGAAAATGGTAGTGGTCTCGGAAGCGGTTTGGTAGAGTACTGGGATTTTTTGCTCTTCAGCCGGCTTGTTGGTTATTTCTTCCATCGCTCCAGAATTTCCTGCTCGAATGCATCGTAGTCATCATTTTGTATTTCCTCCACATTATCCCCCAGAAGATAAGCTTCTAGGTCTTCTTTGCGAAAGTAGATTTTCTTTTGCCCCTTCTTTTTGTAGGCCTTCAGTTTGCCGTGGTGTTTGAGTTGGTAGAGATAGTCCGGATCCAGGTTGAGGAACAGCGCGGCCTCTTCCTTGGAATAGATCTTCTTGGTTCCGAGGGCGAGCATCTGTAGCGCCTTGGAGGTAAACTCTTTTTGCGAGTTTACCAAAGTGGACATTTGGCTTTCTAGCGCAGCTAGTCTTTCTTGGTCTTTCATTTCGTTGAATTTTGTTGAGGCCAAGATATTTCCCAAAGAAATAGCCGCCTAAAAGCGACTTAAAAAGTTTTTTGTAAAATAAAACAACCTAAAGAAATGTGCGTTCAATAGGAGGTTTTGTTTTATAATGGTTTAGTCAATAAACCATTAAAAGCGACTAACTGTCGCCTTTATAATTCTGGTTATCAGATAAATATGATTTTTAAAGAGAAAATGTTTTTTTGGATTTTAGACTATATATCATCCTGAACATCGCTGTTGGAAAGATATTTTGAGAGGTTCCTGCTGTTTATTGGTTCTTCTGCGATATTTCCGAGCCTGTCTTTTGCCGAGGTGACGGCGTTGATAATTTTGCAGGTTTCGGCTTGGGTTATTGTGCCGGATTTACAACTTTCCATAACATTAGTAAAGGTCGAGAAAAAGTCCAAAATAGGCTGTACGCTCACGCCGTTCCTTGCAGGCTTTGTAAACAGAATCTTTCCAGAGTTTTTCTTCCGCAGTAAAAAGTCCGATAAATCCCTCTCGGAATCTTTAGAAATAAAATAATCCCGCAAAATGTCATCAATGACCATATTCGGATTCTTTTTTATTTCAAAAGCAAAATCGGATTCCTGTAGGATATTATTGTTGTGTTTTGCGAGTTCGTTGGTTTCAGATAAAATGATTTGTTGATTATTTAATTCGTTTGAAATCTTAGTGCCAACTTTCAAAAATTCTCTTTTTAACTCATTGGAATGGTGTTCTATTTTATCTGCCGCGTCTTGCTTTTCTCGGAACTCAAACCTTTCGCTATAACTGTTTTTCTTGAATTTTTTGAATGCCTGAATTGGCTTAAATGGGTGTTCCATTTTTACCTCGAACAGTATTACGGCAAGAATTTGAAGAATGATATAGAATAGGATTTGGGTAAAGTCGATCTTCTCGGCATGGATATCTTCCAGTATTTTCCCGCCCCAGAAAAAGGAAAGCGACAATGAAACCAAAAATAAATTCAAAACGATTAAAAACCGCTGGGTGTTCCAGTCGTTATACCAGTTTGCCCTTTCCTTGGAGTAATAGTTTATCGCAAACGGACTGAACGCAAACCAAAGCCGCCCTGCAAGATAGAAGGGGACAAGGATTGTAAAGGTTACCATTAGAATATATGTTGCGATATAGAAGTCAGTCATATATAACGTACTAAAATATTCTTACACAAAAATAGCATTAAAATAAAATACTTTTGTTCGTGAAATGTTCGTGACAAATATAAAAAAACACCTACATTCCTGTAAGTGTTTGATTGTCAAAGCTCCTCCTGCTGGGCTCGAACCAGCGACCCTCTGATTAACAGTCAGATGCTCTAACCAACTGAGCTAAGGAGGAAACTTATTTTTTTAGTTTCTAAATTAAAAACACTTAAGTCACTTTAGATTATTACTTCTAACAGGCAGGAAGAAATTAATTTAAGATTAAGTATTTTGCTCAATACAAAGTAATGTCATGCTTAGCAGAGTTTATAATAAGCTTGATGAACCAAACTATCGAAGCATTTAAATCCTTACGTACTTTCATGTGTACTATTATAATGTCATCCTGAGCATAATCGAAGTATTACCTAAAGTGTCAAAAAATAAAGTTGAAAAAACTAAACAGGTTCTATAAAGCAAATTTAAAAGGACCTTCAAAAGTTGTATTGTAAGAGGTAATCATTTTTCCTTTTTCATCAAAAATACCAATGGTAATATTCTGCTTGCTCAGCCGCATCTCTTTTTCCGGGAATGCTATACTGATATTTCCCTTTATAATTTCGTTTTCCTTCAATGTTATTTTAACGGGACCATAATAGGTAATGCTTGCATTAGCAGGGTTCAGTACCTTAATTGTGATAATTTTTTTAGAATTTTCCTTGTTCAGGAAGGTGTAAGTATAAAGGTTATTGATTTTTCCATCTGTTATCTGGAAAGAGGTTCCCGGAACTTTCAGGAACTTGGCTTCCATACTTCCTCTGTCATACATCAGGTAGCCTACTAAGCCTACTAATAAAGACAATGCTACAGTAGTAGCTTTCATCCTTGGAGTAAACTTAAACTTGGTACCGGCTTCTATTTCCTGTTCTGTAGCATAGCGTACCAATCCCTTTGGCAAGCCTACCTTTTCCATAACTTCGTCGCAGGCATCGATGCAGGCAGTACAGTTGATGCATTCCAGCTGTTGACCATTTCTGATGTCAATTCCCGTAGGGCATACTACAACACATTGGTTACAGTCTATACAGTCTCCTTTACCAAGAGCTTTACGGTCTTCATTGTTTCTCCATTTCGAACGGTTTTCACCACGTTTATAATCGTAATAAACATTGATGGTCTGTTTATCAATGAGTACGCCCTGTAATCTTCCATATGGACATATCAGGGTGCAAACCTGTTCTCTAAGCCATGAAAAAACAAAGTAAAATAAACCCGTAAATACAATCATGACAATGAAGTTCACAGGATGGGCTGCCGGACCTTCCTGCATAATTTTAAAAACCTCTTCATAACCTACGATGTACATAAACATAAAATGGGTAATGACAACAGCGATAAGTAAAAATACCGACCATTTCAAAAGACGCTTTCTTATTTTTTCAGCATTCCATTCCTGTTTGTCCAGTTTTATCTGCTTATTACGGTCACCCTCTATCCAGTATTCTATTTTCCGGAAGATCATTTCCATAAAGATGGTTTGCGGGCAAAGCCAACCGCAGAAAATTCTTCCGAATACAATACTGAATAACATAACGAATATTACGGAAGTTACTGCTCCTATAGCCAGAATAAAGAAATCCTGAAGATAGAAAGGCTGACCGAAAATAAAGAAATGCCTGTCCAGAATATTGAAGAGAAAGAACGGATTGTTATTAATTTTCAGAAAGGGAAGTATAAAAAATATAGCGAGCAGAGCATAGCTGGTATAATCTCTGTAGTTGGTAAATTTTCCTTTTGGCTTACGGGGGAAAACCCATTTTCTTTTTCCGGTTTTGTCCATCGTTCCGACTTCGTTTCGGAAACTTTCTTCCTGAAGATCCACAGGCGCCTGGAATTGAGTATTCATTACTTTTCTTATTTTCTGAATTCAGAGAACAGGGAAGTATGATAGTAATAAAATTACCGTAAATACCTTTGTTTCTCTGATATTATTGTTCCTTATGCAAAGCTCCTAATTATAAGATCAGACCACTAACATTATATTCTTCTGCAATTGTACAATTCGGACATTTTAATGAAATGGGATATGATATAGATCATGGAAGATTTCTTTCCTGAAATGGAATTGTATTTACGCTTTACAAACCTCATGAAGGAATAAGAAATATTACAACTTTGAAGCAGTAAATAATATTAAAAACAACGAATAGATAAAATAATTATTAGTTTAAATTTGAAAAGTTTAATCAGAAATATTCGAAATGGAGGCTTGCAGCAAGGTGTATACAATGTGACTTTAAAACTTCTAGTCGCTTGTAGCTGTATTTATAGAAACAAAAAATATAAAATACATAATGAATAATCAAGAATTAATAGGGAAATTCTATTCAGAATCGGTTAAAGGTATTGATGGTGAATGGTTTGTAAGTAATAGTCAGCAGTGGTATAGCTATATTATTAATCTACCGCAGAATTTACAAACTACATATTTGATTGTTGTATTAGAAAACCAAGTATTAAATGGGGGATTTCATCAATGTTTTGTTAACGGATATGGACAATTTGCAAAAGAAACCATCGATGTCTTAATTGAAATAGGGGCATTTCAGAGGGCAAATTTATTGAATAAAGCTTTTATTCTTATTAAAGATGAAAACATTAGCGACGAAGAGTTTCGTAAAGGATTATTAAATGGAACTATCGAAAGGCTTTTTGATTATGATAATTTATTTAAATTATTAAATGAATTGGATGGTGTATATTATGATATTGAGGACGAGGATGTTGAATATTTATTAGCAAATTATTTGAGAAAAGTATCTTAAATGACATCAAAGAAATAACATTTCTTAAATTATTGAAATTAACAATATACAAAGTAACCGTAACTTAATATTAAATTTTTTTAATTTTAAAATATACTGTTTAGTCCCATTTATAAGTTTCGTAAATATGTCTTATGAAAAGAATAAGCGTCTTAACTCTCAGTACCTGTTTACTAATTGGTTCTCAATTGGTATCGGCTCAGGATAGGATTACTGCCGAATTGGAAAGTCACAAAATAGGACTTCCGAACGGATGGATATTAAGTCCTGTAGGAAAGCAAATTGAACTGGGTGATCTCCCATTGAATCTGGTGATTAGTCATGATAAAAAAATTGCGGCAGTTAGCAATAACGGACAAAGTACACAGACTATAGACCTTATTGATCTGTCCTCACAGCAAAAAATTGATAGCATAGAGATTCCTAAATTGTGGTATGGATTAGCATTTTCTAGTGATGATAATACATTGTATGCCTCTGGTGGTCATGATAATATGATCAGGACATATAGCATTAAAAATGGAAAACTTATCCCAAAAGATTCTATTGTACTTGGAAAACCCTGGCCAAACCGGATCGGTATTGCAGGTTTAGCAGTTGATGACAAAAAACAACAACAGCTGTATACTGTTACACGTGAGGACAAAAAGCTTTATGTTATAGATCTGAAAAGTAAGGCTATAAAATCGAGTTTCGATCTTGGTGCCGAAGGCTATGCCTGTATACTGACTCCGGATGCGAAACAGCTTTATATCAGTGTGTGGGGTGCAGAAAAGATTCTGGTTTGGGATGTGTCTTTAAATAAAGTAACCAAAGAAATTGCGGTGGGCAACCACCCCAATGAAATAACCTTTAGCAAAAACGGTAAATGGCTGTTTGTTGCAAATGCAAATGATAATTCAGTTTCTGTTATTAATACCAAAGACGGAGCAGTTGTGGAAACATTGAATGCAGCATTGTATCCCAATGCGCCAAGCGGATCAACAAGTAATGGTGTTGCTTTGTCTGAAGATGGTAAAACCTTATATATTGCAAATGCGGACAATAATTGTCTGGCTGTGTTTGATGTAAGTAATCCGGGGAAATCTGTTTCAAAAGGTTTTATTCCGGTAGGCTGGTATCCTACAAATGTAAAGGTTGTGGGAAAAACAATTTTAGTTACCAATGGTAAGGGACTATCATCAAAGGCTAATCCGCATGGACCTAATCCCACAGATCAGAAAGAAAAAGTAGATCGCCACTCGGGAGATCAGAGTAAGACTAAAGAGATACAGTATATTGCGGGACTTTTTAAAGGGACTCTTAGTTTTATTCAGGATCCGGATTCTGAACATCTGGCAGCATATTCCCATGCAGTATACAAAAATACACCCTATTCAAAAGATAAAGAATTACTTACCGAAGGGGAAGCTGGAAATCCTATTCCGATGAAGGTAGGGGAGGCATCACCGATTAAATATGTTTTTTATGTCGTTAAAGAAAACCGTACCTACGATCAGGTACTGGGAGATGTAAAGCAAGGGAATGGTGATCCCTCACTTTGCTTGTTTGGAGAGAAAATAACACCTAATCAACACAAGATTGTGAATGAATTTGTGCTGCTGGATAATTTCTATGTAGATGCAGAAGTCAGTGCAGACGGACACAACTGGAGTATGGGAGCATACGCTACCGACTATTTAGAAAAGACCTGGCCTTCAAGCTATGGAGGTAGAGGTGGTACTTATGGTGGGGAAGGCGAGCGTGAAATCGCTAATAATAAAGGAGGTTTTATCTGGGATAATGCCAAAAAACATCAGGTATCTTACCGTACTTATGGAGAATTTGCAGACAAGGGAAAACCAAATGTAAAATCTCTGGAAGGTCATGTAGCACCAGGTTATACAAGTTATGATCTGAGTGTAGCAGATACCACACGTTTTAGTCAATGGAAAGCAGATTTCGATCAGTTGCTCAAAGAAGGCAAAATGCCACAGTTAACAACAATTCGCTTTAGCAATGATCATACAGAAGGGATGCGCGCCGGTAAGAAAACACCTTATGCTCATGTCGCTGATAATGATTTGGCTGTAGGGCAATTTGTTGATTATATAAGTAAAAGTCCTATTTGGAAAGAATCGGCTATTTTTATTCTGGAGGATGATGCTCAAAATGGCCCCGATCATGTAGATGCACACCGTAGCCCTGCCTATCTTATAAGTCCATATGTGAAAAGAAAATCTGTAGACCATACGATGTATTCTACATCAGGTATGATCCGTACCATAGAACTCATCTTAGGTATGAAACCTATGACGCAATACGATGCAGCAGCTACGCCTATGTGGAGGTCATTTACAAATCAGCCTGATTATTCAACATTTGACCATCTTGCGGCAAATGTAGATTTGAATGAAAGAAATCCGACAAAAGGAAAGTTAGCGCTATTAAGTGATAAGTATGATTGGTCCAAAGAAGATGCTGTTCCTGATTTGGTATTCAATGAAATCCTTTGGCAGGGTCTGAAAGGAACATCGGCACCATCACCTAAAAGAGCGGCTTTTTTAAAGGTAAATAATAAAAAAGAGGATGATGATGACTAAAAAGCCAAAGATCACCCTCTATTAAGTTATAAGCAGATTTTTATCTGCTTATTTTTTAACGGAATCTCCACAAAACTGTCATTATACCATTTGATTTTCATAGGGACTTCGGCGTCTTTTATGGTTTCAGTACTTACGTCTTTTCCACTGCCGTAGTTAATCTGCCATGCCGGGCTTTTCTTGACTCCAATTTTTAGTAATAATTTACTGCCCTTTTCTATTTTTTTACTTACAAAAGGTGTACCTGTTACGGGAATTGTTTCTTTTTTATCGGGAGTTAATAATTGACGCTTACTTCTGTCTTTAGCATAACTGGCTCTGGTAATGAAACTGGAAAGAAGGAAATATTTTCCGTCAGGAAGGACCTGGTATAACTCTGCAACAATGTCACAATCTTTTTTATTGATTGAAAAATTTAAGCTTGCCGAAAAAGAACCGGTTAACTCAGTATCTTTATCAAAAACTTCCGATGCAAATAGGGTACTGTTGTCTTTTTCTTGTATTGAAGTACTGATGAGCTGAGGTTCATCCGTCAGTATAAATTTATCAACATCACTTCTGTCTTTGAAGTTTACATTTAAAGCAGTGAACGCTAATTTACCAGCTTTGTTTTCCTTAAGTTTTAAATCTCCACCTAAATAGTATTTTACCTTTGTCCGGTCAAACTCCTGCATTGAGCTGGCACTTTTCCAGATATTATCACCCATTACTTCGTAATTGATTTTTCCCTTCAGAAAATCAGGTTTGCTTTTCCCTTTT
>ENA-OOPK01000017-OOPK01000017.1-human-oral-metagenome-genome-assembly--contig:-NODE-17-length-10613-cov-11.964429_pt1 | contig 10613 bp, 13 predicted proteins | sample MGYA00245262_ERZ501133 | MGnify/ENA primary metagenome ERZ501133 (study PRJEB25959, sample SAMN05335003) | human oral metagenome | host: human-associated | place: USA: California | collected...
AAAAAAATTGCCCAAATTTGAAACTTTCGAGGTGAAAGTTTGGCACGTACTCAACACATCACAATGGCTATTCTAATGGCATCATAAGATATAAAAACACACGTATGATATATCATAGCAGTTTGACGAGTTAAAAGCTATTTACAATCGAGATCGAGAGATGCAGTCGACCTAACACCTACATCCACTCGAAGAATTCGAATTATCTTGATATGTTACAAACTCATCGTCGGTATTGGTCTTCTTATTGTTATCAACTGTAAGCTTAATGTGGTTGCTAGAATTAGTTCGGATCGAGGGACTGCTTTCGCCGGATGCGCTCGTCGTTCCACTGCTACCGTTATTACTCCTTCGAATAGAGCTACTAGAAGAGCTCGCCCTGATATTATTGCTGCTATTTGTAACCTCTGGCCGTTTCTCCTGAGGTCCAAAAAAGTGCGTGCCAACAATGTCAAACAAACTACAAAGAGAAGCATTAGAATACTGAGGTTAGTAAGTTCTACATCGTTTGTATTAGTGATATGTCTAATTTCAATACGCGATATGATATAATTACGCTTCTATGCCTTCACCAGTTCGAGCTGAAGTCTCCGCGTATTGAGCTCCAATGGAGGCAGCAAAACTTTTTGCAGTTTCAACGCTAACTGTTCGTAGTTGTGGATGTTCTTTGACCATGTCGACTATAGTATACTTATTAGTACGAGTGATTTGAGGAAGCTTTTATAAGGTCTAATTCATCGCGTACTTTTGGATCCGACCACTATTTTAAAGGCGTTTTCTGTTTGTCTGTTGAGCATTTCTAAATATCTCGGAAGTTTTTCAAAGCTTGGTTTGGACGTTACATCTATTAATTAATAATATTAGAGCTTTGTATTCGAGTCGTAACCTGGATTTCAAATTTCATTAAAATTTACTCACCAAATACTAAAAGAGCCACGTGTGTATTTCGACAATAAAAGCTGATTAATGAATCATATTTCTCTATAATATAATGGCATTATTATTTTGTTTGAAGGCCTATTTCGCCTCCAGATCGCAATTTATTTACCCTGTCCAGCAGTATCCTGCACGAATTTAATTAGCTATGCATGTTAAATATGTTGAAATATATAATATTGACTTACCCATACGCAGAAGATATAATCATACCACTTCTTAACGGCAAAGTGGGCTCCAATAGTCTGACATCCAAATTAAATCAGTCAACTTCGGTTATTTGAAATTGAATTATCGCGCATTATTTTCATATTCATTATTATTTAAATATGCACGATGATTTGGTTCTAAAAACGATGGTGCAGCTGCAGCTGATATTTTGTGATCACCTTTTCTTATTTTCGAAATTACTTACAGATACGGTATTATTTACGAATTGATCTTGAACATATCTCTGAACCAAACACGTTTTGCCTATTAAATTAACGCCTCGATTAAAATTTATTTAATAGTAAAATTAAAACTAAAACAAATCCGGAACTTGGTTTATCAAAATCAGTCTAATATCCTGACTTACCAACACCAACATCACCAAGCGTGATGATTTTTAGATCGACTTTTGCTTGTGTGGTCATTTGCAAGCAACGCAAATAAAATAAGTTTATTTTTTTGTTATTTACACAGGTACACAAGGGGTCACTTCTATATTTAGTTCTAGGCTCACCAATATTTGTTACGTGATCGCCGCAGGAGCTCGTCCAATTTTTCGTTGAGCTCCTCGAACTGGATGTCGTGGGCATCCAACCTTTTGTTGAGGGCTTTAAAGGAACGCTGCACAAAATTACTTTCACTGAAAATTACCAAAAAAGGAAATTTTGACCGTCAATCAATAGAGCTACTCAATACCTTTATTTTTGCCATACATATTTTTTCAAATAGATATCATGATATAAAGTTATACAGTGGGCAACTTGCGAAGTCGTTTCAGAAAAATTTCCAGTATTTGTCGTCTGAATTTGTATGTGCGTATTGCTTGCCCATAGTTCTCGTTCCAATCAAGCATGGCTAGTGTCTTCTTTGCTTTGTACATAGCAAAGGATCGCCAGAGCCCTTTTGAGCAGTACTTATTGGCGACTGAGTGAAAACTCTCAGTATTTGAGGTGTACTTTGCGGCAAGATAATGCTTCATATCCTTTGTATACTTAGCCATGAATTCACAAAGCACAGTGTATTCATCTCCACCTTCTTGTAGTCCAAGATCAATGTTCCAATGGTCTATCCTGTCCTTCCATAGTGTGTCAAACTCTTCGACTTTGCCAGCACATTTCTTAGCACAGTATGTCCAATGAGTTTTCAAAGTTTTCAAAGGTATGCTTTGCAGGGTAGGGTAGAGAACTTTGCCTGAACTATCCTTCTTGTTGACAAGTTTAAACCATGCTTTGCCAATGTTCTTTGCTTAATGCCAAAGGTCCTTGTTGAGGCGAACTTGGTGATGTCGCCGAATGACACGTACGTGTTCATCGAGGTCTTTCTCTGTTGAGGCACATCCATCAACAACAAACATGTCTATGTTGGTTACTTTATGAGCCACATTCTTCAATCCAAGGACTCTTGAAGCTTTAGCCAAGCATTTGACTCCCAAAGACTTCGCTTCTTTCTTTGAAGCGTGGGCAAGCTCAATGATTTTGTTGGTACGATCATCGATAAACACGGCAGAGCAATAAGGGGCTCTACCAACAGGTCGATGGGACCTTGAGTGTTGTTCATCACAAGATATGACAGTGCCTTCTGGGTGCTTGTTTGCTGCTGCAATTTGACTTCTTAACCTCTCAGATCCAACTGCCATGATATGCGGTATCACTTTGGACTCTACACGGTACATTGAGGATCGTGAAGGGCATAGTATGTTAGCTGCATCAAAGAACTCTGATAGGCGCTTGATTTCAAGACCACAAAGCATTGCTGAGGCGGGGATAACTTTGTTTATCTCATAGTTCCCAGATCTGAGCTACAGTATGATGTCAGTACAAGGCAAATTATTCTACTCAGACAATAGACTAACCGTTTGGGATAAGGGATATTGCTTAATAGACTTGTCATCTTGCTTAACTAAGAAAACGGTCGTGCCTGCTGCTGCCCGTCGTGAAATTTCTGGTGGTTTTTTCGCGGATCGAGAGTACAAGATCAACTCGGCCAAAAATTCATCCAACAATGTTAAGTCAACTATTGCATACTGTTTGTCCGTCTCAGTGAGCTCTATTTTCGTGGGAGTATTATTTGATAACTTAGTGGTTTGAGCTTGCTGAAAAATATTAATCAGATTTGGATTTCAGACAAAAATTAAATTTCTCGCTTAGTATAAATAAGTAGGCACGGAGACCGCGGTATTATATTAAATATAATACAATATAAATATCGATTGCCTTAATTTTTATAAGAAAATATAAGATACCTTGCAAAGCGCCTGATTCGCGAAATAGTGGGTCAAACAAACGCGCGTAGAATTCATATTCTTCGGGGCTGTTAATCTACATAAATATGTAGATATGTAGCCACGTCCATTTTCCTCATGATACGCATAGTACGGAGACTTGCGGACGTAAGCGGAACAAAAACGGCACCTCATCTGTGCTCGTCTTTTTTAAAGTTAACAAAAAATGAAATTTGACGGTCAAAATTTCGGTTTTAAAAATTTACGGCCAACGTTCCTTTAAAGTGTTTATCGTTTGAAGTTTTGAGTTCTTCGAACTTCTTGTCGTTCGTAGTTTTAAGCTCCTCGATTCGCTTCTCAAGGCCTTTAAGGGCCACATGGTTGCTGTGGATCGCATATTTCAGGCCCATAAATTCTTGTCTCAGCGCTTCAGCTCTGTTTGAGGTTATACCGAATAGAAAGTAATCCATGGCTAGTATTGCTTCGGGTGATTGACTTGTGGTTTACCGTAAGTGACTGAACATAAAAATTGCAGATTAATTGCAGGACAAGAACACGACCAAGATCCGCAAACAACAGCAAATTAGCAAACAACTGAGTTTACTTATAATACACAATATACAATATTTACAAGCGACATTAGGTTTACCACCGGCCACGACTGTTAGATGCAAGTTTTTCGACCTTGGATTCGAGTCTTTCAATCCTGGTCTAGAGCTTCTCAACTCGATTGCACAAGTTGTTGACTTTATCTATCAGCAAGTCAAGCTTGTCGTTCAATTGGTCGAACTTGAGGTCTCTCTTGTTGTTGGCAGCGTCCATCTTAGCTTCGAGCCTTTCAATCCGGTTCTCGAATCTCTCCTCAAGAAGTTTTATTCTGTTCGAGAAAATGCTGAAAGGAAAAAAATTCATTATTTGCTGTTGTGGTTGTTGGTTGTAGTTGGTGTACGAAGAACTGATCTTCGAAAAAGAAAATGTACTGAAAATGTTGTGAACTCACACGCACCGTGATGACCACACCGACGGAAGGACCAGCGAGGTGAAAGTTTGGCTGGCAAGAGCGAGTTATAACGGTTCGGCTTTGGGGGATAGAGTCATAGCCCTTAGGAGCAGCTGCTTCAACGGTGTCGTCCTACATCCGCAGTTAACATCATTTAAATCACAAGTGCACATTAATAGGGCCAATCGATTACTTGCCAGTTCAGTTTGATCGGAGATTTTGCCAAGGACAACGCAGGCGAGCAAAAAGAACGAAGTGCCTTGGATCCGATGAGCCTAGTCTTCGAGAATATAGCTACAAGAAAGAGATGATTGACCTGCAAGCTGCATTGACTGTAGTAACTGCTCGGTTCGATCCGTAACGTAAATGCGCCAAAGTGGAAACCTTAATAAACGATAAGTTAGCAAGGTATAAAGGTTGCGTTTAAAGGTTTTTGAGTATATTTACCTTTTCCGAGACAATTTAAGTCAAGTGAGTTCGGATCGAGGGATTGGATCCAACAGCGATTTTAAATGCTTTTTCTGTTTGTCTGTTGAGCATTTCTAAATATCTCGGAAGTTTTTCAAAGCTTGTTTGGACGTTGCATCTATTAATTAGGAATATTAGAACTTAGTATTCGACGCTACACACTACATCCAAATTAATCAGTCAACTTCGGTTATTTGAAATCTCAAATCCCCTAACATTTTTATGCGCAATAATTTGAGATCTCCCGAAATAAGTTGTTATGCAGTCAACTTCGGTTATTTGAAATTGAATTATCGCGCATTATTTTCATATTCATTATTATTTAAATATGCACGATGATTTGGTTCTAAAAACGATGGTGCAGCTGCAGCTGATATTTTGTGAGCGCCTTTTCTTATTTTCGAAATTACTTACAGACACTGTATTAATGCTAAAATTAAAACTGAAACAAATCCGGAACCCGAAACAATCAAAATCAGTACGAATACTATAGCCTGACTTACGTCAAAATCAGTACTAATATACTGACTTACCAATACCAACATCACAAAGCGTGATTTTTAATCGACTTTTGCTTGTGATTATTTGCAAGTTACGCAAATAAAATAAGTTGCGTAACTAATTTTATTTTCCTAATATTTTCTTTACAAATTATAATATTGACATAGTTATATACAAAATGGTGACGGTTAACTTTTAGTTCACCAATGTTTACGTGACCGTCGAAGAAGCTCATCCAACTTTCGGTTGAGCTCGTTAATTGAGGTTTTGAGCTCGTTATTTGAGGTTTTGAGCTCGTTGTTCGAAGTTTTGAGCTCTGCTACTTGTTCCTTGAGGCTTTTAAGGGCCTCTTGGTTGTTGTTGACGGCATACTTTAGGCCTTGGATCTCAACTGTAAGCTCATGTTTCAGAGCTGCTGCTTTGTTGGTGGGGATACTGAATAGAAAATAGTCCATGATTAGTATTGCTTCTTATATTGTCGAGTTAATAAAATGCAAAAAAATTTTGATCTTCGAAAATTTGTAGCAGCGTACAAAAATTACTTGGTGAATTCACGCTTGAATGTGAAGCAGACTTACTCGAATATCCGTTGCATCACCAAGATTATGGTGCTTGCTGCAACTGCCGTGCCCAAGTTGCTAATCATCGTAGGCCTGATGGGTGGCCTACCACCACCTGATGCAGCAGAAACTTTGCTGGAATGGCCCAGCAATAATTCTATCGCTCGCGTAAAAGAGGATTTGTGTGCCATTGTAGCGAAGTTGTAGTGTAACTGAAAAATCTGTCAGTTATCTGGATTGGATTTTGTCTTGGGCGCGAAAAATTTCTAGCCGTTGCGGTGAGTTCACAAATAAGGCGCGCATAATTATATTACTCGCAATATGTGATTTATAGGTCAGATGTGATTATTAAAATTTAATTCGTTACCTGAAATCCTTCCTATAAACGTTAATTTGATTGGAGCTATTAACCGGATCCACATTTCGTAATAGTCTTCTAATTGAGTCAGCGTATTAATACTACCCTTGCCTAACATGCAAATATGAAACCTGAAAATTGCTGCAAGTTCTTCTGCAAGGATTGACCTTGGGTGAGCAACGCGAGTGCGAGCGGCTTGCAGGGCACACGTATGTTAAATATCTGTACGTAGTCAAGTAGGGTAATTAAATATTTAAATAGGCCTATTAAATTAACGCACTACAATAGTAAGCGAGAGATATTGGATTCATAGCACTTAAGCTTAATCGAACTCTACGAGATATTGCATGTATTGCTGGTTTTGCTTGTAAATCGCAAACTCTGTTAAAATGACGAAATTAGCCGAGCAGCTCTATCGTAATTAAATTAACTATCATTACCGTCATCTTGGAATTCAGTATCATCGGCTCTGGGGTCTCCGTGAATCGAATCGTAGCCCTTTGGAGGCGCTTCAATTTTGCCGTCCTACATCCGGAGTTAGCGCCGATTCTAAATTAAGTCGTATAGGCCTCTGAATAGCATTATATTATTATACTTGCCTGCTTTACTTGATCGTAGACTTTTCCAAGTGCAACACGGGCTAACAAGAAGAACGAAGTGCCCTTGGATCCGGGGTGGCAGTACTGACCACTGGTCTCGAAACAATCGCCAAAGTAAATACCTGAGCTCAGATATATTAGCGACTTATAATATATAAATATAAGGATTGCAGTATATTTTTACCTTTTCCGAGCCAGCCAAAGTCAGTTCTGGGAATGCCCATCGCGGTCACAGCTTGAGGCATCAAAATACCACGAGACAATAAACCGACCCAGTTCTAATATGACAACGTTAATATTATCAACATACTGTAGTATTATCAATATATTATGATAGTATTGTTTGGCGGTTACGTACCGAAATTCTGGATCCGTGGTAGAGCAGTCTTTCGTTGCCGATCTTTTTAGCAAAAGCTTTGCGCTCTTCGGCACGATTGACGGTGTAGATATTAACGAGGTTGTAGAACCCGGACAAATCATCTTCAGTCATGCCTTTCATGCTCTGCGCGTACTCCTTGCGCTCGTCTTCGTCCATGTTCTTGTCGTTGATGTGTTGTTGGATGTCGGCACTTTCGATCAAGTAGCGCAAGACTTCCTTGTACTCGTCGCTGTCCTTGTCCAAGCATTCAATCTTGTTGTTGAGCGCGTCGTATTTGGCGTCTAAAGTTAAATTTAATAAACGATGTCTTTAAGCAGATCGGGTTACGTACCAATGTCTTCATCGAACAAAACGTTTCCTTGCTCTCCGCTGTTGACATTAACCATGTCTCGCATGAGCTGCAGCAGTTCCTCTTTTTCTTTGTACATCTCTTCGCTCTTGATGATGGCGCTGCGGATGGCGTCTTTTGTTCGGCCAATTTTGTGAGGGATACTACACGGTTATTGTTAATGATACGTATCAACAGTATGTAGTACATAGATTATTTACATGGTATAGAACTCGCTAGAAAGTTGTTCCAGTTCCTTATCCTTGTTGCCCTTCTTTTTAAGCGATGCATAGATCTTCTGCAACACTTCTTCGCCTTTCTCGACCTGATCGAGGGTCAAAGTACCCAAAGGAGTCATAATACCATCCTCTGAAAACGAAGGGTTAAGTGAGTAAGATCCCGTTACAAAAGCTAGCCAAAATAATTTACCAGTAATTTCGACGGATACTTTGTTGGTAAGAGAGCTCGTAGCTTCTTCGTAGATGTAGCGAACGAGTTCTTGAACCTGAATTATTTACTGGTTAGCGCATCCAGAATTATTTAGTAAATTTGAAATTTACCTCAGGAGAAAGCTTTGATTTGCTTGAAGCGCTCTTCTTAACCTCTTTCTTCGCAGCTGGCTTGTTGCCGCCAGAAGTTGGCTTTTCGCCGCGGCCTTGAGTTGCTTTGGCCTTATCCGATCCGATCTTGGTTGTCGCCAATTGAATCGGCTTGTATCCCTTCTTAGCCGATGTCTTCTCCTTATAGATCGTTACGAAGCCAGCCTACAATGTACGAATAAATTTAGACCTAGTATTGAAGGACATAAGTGGATCGGGCTTACAATGGCGTCGTCCAAGTCGTCATAATAACGTGTCTCTTTTTGGCCGGCGTCAGGGTTGGTATGTAAGTCATCGGTTCGACCATAATGAGTGTAGAGCTGTAGAAACAAATGTTAATGAGTAAATTTTGGTCAAACTTTGGTCAACGAAGAAAAATTTAGTTCGGCGATCAAAACGTACTCTGAAAGTCTCTTTCTTGCCAACTTTAGCGGTGTGCAATTCAAGGGCGTAGTATTTGTTGTGATTGCTCTTGAAGTCAGTAACTTGCAACGTAACGCTGTCGTAGATCTCGAAGTCGCTTGGGAATGAAGGCTCGCCTGCAGCGCCAGCCTTGTAGGACTTGACCTTAGAGCCTCTTCCTTTAACTTCATCGATCTTGATGCGCTTGAGAGGACCACCTAAATCCAAGTCAATATTTTGCCACTGGCAGATCGGAAGGTTTCTTTGTGCATAATTCGAGCCGATAAAGAGTTAAGTATTTTTAATAGCTTACCAGTTTCGCTGAAACCAGAATCAGGGGCAGCACGTTTCTTTGATGCAGTAGCTTTAGGTTTTTCTTCTTCCTCGGATTTTTCCTCCATTTCCTCGTCTTCGTCTTCATCCTCTACAGGCTCAGGCTCTTTATTCTTTTTAGAAGGTGCTTTGGCTTTAGCAGCACTTGGCTTGACTGCAGCAGGCTTTGGTGCGGCCTTCTTCGGTTTTGCAACCTGATGAAAATCAGATGAGAAGAAACAAACAAACATATGTAAGATAGAATTATGGATAGGAGGTATAATTTACTTTAGCAATCCTATCTTACGTTATTTACCCCGTGCAAAAGATAATCTTCGTGACTGACAGATTCACCGGCAAGTAGGTCATTAACAAAATCAATGTATACAATAGGCGTGCCATTCTTAATAGCGTCATTGACCTTGCCCGTGGGACTTTCAACTTCCTGTTCGGTAGTAACAAGATGCGTTGTGGCTTTGGTTACAGTCGTTGACACGTTACCGCCTATAATTACGTAATAATGCAGGTTAGTATTTGATATAATTTTGAAAGCGTTAATTTGATTTTTTTGGAGACTTTGGGGGATAAAATTGAATTAACTGAAAGGGATTGCGGTTGAAATAACAGTCCCATTACTCGCAATAATTACGATCTTGTATATATACTAACCAGCTGCTTTAATTAGCTTCGTGTATTCGTCGCGCGTCTTGTCAAACTTGCCACTAAGGCAGAAAGTGAAATCTGACAAATCTGCTTCTGCCTTTTTGGGCGCTGGTTTCTTCTTTGGTGGCATTGCGGCTAACGTGCTATCAACCTCAAAATTACAAGAGATAAAACAGATATTTTGGGCAATTGAAATTGTTTAGCGGAAAAGACAAAGACACCAAAAAAATACGCGGGAATGGAAAATTCACCAAAGCAACTCTCGTATTTAGCCGTTTAGGACACAAAGGAGGTAGTTATCATATACAATTATTTTTGATTGTTAATTGTTCAATAATGGTTCTAATTTAATTGTTAGATGCGGCGATCCATCCTGATCTTCGTTATCGGGGTTCTGGGAGCAATAGCTGCTTCAACTGAGCTAAATAACAAGCGCGTAGTATTGTCGCTCGTTTTGTACGATAAAATTGGGCCTGCGTTTGCCTTGGAAAATTCGTGAGACCACTAACGAAAGAGATATGAGCAGCAAGATGGCTAGGGATAGAGTATGTTCCTTGTACTCGATGAATAACTGCGAATAGATAATTTTCATGTTAATCCACGGTGATTGTTTTTAGCGGATGCAGCTTACTTTTTTCGTCTTTCTTGAATGAATGTAGCTTGGTCTCGAATAACTTCTCGGCTATAGCGACGTTGGTTTGGACAATAATAACATCTCCTTCAATAGTATAGTCGCTATTGAGCGTTAAGCCATTGGCACTAAGCCAATCCACCAATAATTTTTGTACTGAGGGTAATGGTGCTACAATTTGATGAATTTGCTCCTTCGTTAAATACAAGCCATATTCAGCGCTCGTGGGATCACTAACACGATTGAATTTAGCCTAGTTAAGGAAATTGTCATTGAAAATTATCGGAGCGCCGTGGATGCACTTTTCGAATTATAAAGATAGAAATTAATATATCGATATTACCTGTAATATATCCAAATTATTTTGCTTCAACGCTATTACAAATGAAATTTTTTCGTTTGGAGCAGATCCTGAAATTCTAATCCAATCTTGCGGCCATGTCATC
>ENA-OOPK01000019-OOPK01000019.1-human-oral-metagenome-genome-assembly--contig:-NODE-19-length-10318-cov-130.331665_pt1 | contig 10318 bp, 8 predicted proteins | sample MGYA00245262_ERZ501133 | MGnify/ENA primary metagenome ERZ501133 (study PRJEB25959, sample SAMN05335003) | human oral metagenome | host: human-associated | place: USA: California | collected...
TGAAACGGAACGTATATCTCTGTCTGGTCAGCAGCAAACAAGTCATCTTTTTCAGAGGAAAAATTCTGTTCAGACCGACAAAGGCGGTTCGGCGGGACTTACCATTAAATATCAACCGGATTCCCTTCAGACTATAGAAACCAGCTTCTCTTATTGGAAAGGATCCTGGCCACAAAAAGGAAACCTGTACAATCGCTATAACAATAACTCAGTTACAGATGAATACCTCCAGAAAATAAAACAATCCGGAAGATCCGATTACAAGGAATGGGTTCTAAACTACCAGAAAAAATTCCGCCGCGAAGGACAGGAATTGCAACTGGTAGCACAAACATCCTACTCTGCTGAGTTCTCAGATTATCTGACTGAACAATATAAAATGGACGGTAAACTGGCTTTCCGCGAAACCGGTCCCAACAGAGGGTCTGAAAAAGAATGGAGCATACAGGCGGATTACGCTCAACCGTTAAACACTTCCGGAAAAATCCTTTTGGAGACCGGAGTTCGTTATTATAAAAACAGATCCCAAAGCTCGTATGAAGTTATTAACAGTCATATTCCCGTAGATCCTTCACGTTTAGGTAATATAAAGTATATACAGGATGTATTTTCAGCCTATATGACATTGAATTTCGAAGCGGATAACGATTGGACTTTCCGACCCGGAATAAGATTGGAGAAGACATTTGTAAATGCTAATTTCCAGTCCGGATCTCCTTTTAAAAGAAACTTTACAAATTGGATTCCAAATTTACTGATTGTAAAAAAGCTTAATGAAAACCATGAACTTAAATTCAATTATACAGAAAGGATACGACGTCCGTGGATTATGGATCTCAATCCATATAGCAATGCCAGTGATCCGCTGAATATTACTTCCGGAAATCCTTATCTTGAGTCTGAACAAACCAGGAATATAGAACTTTCCCATGTGTTTACAACTGCTAAGAAAGCATCATTAACGAGTAGTGTATATTACAATTTCAACAAAAACTCTATTGAACCGGTTACGGTGGTTAATAAGGAAGGAATATCTTATACCACACCCTCAAACATTGGAGAAAACAACCGTTTGGGAGCTAATATCAGCATGGTTTTTAGCCCTGTAAAAAAATGGACTGTAAATGCCAATGCTGAAGTTTTTTATCTTCAGTTTCGCAGTAAATCTTTAGGACTGAACAATACCGGAACTTTTTTCACCACGAGTCTGAGTAATACCATAGCACTACCGGATAATTTAAACCTCAGCATATCGGGAGATTACGGAAATGGATTCATTACGCTGCAGGGGAAAAATTCTGTTAATTATTCTTACCGTTTTGCGATAAGCAAACAACTTATGGATAATAAAGCAAGCCTTACCCTTGCTATTATCAATCCATTCCAGAAAGCGTTTAGAGAAAATGTGTATGCATTTGCACCCACTTTTCAGAGCACCAATATAAACAGATATTATAACAGAGCTGCTACGCTTACTTTCAGCTGGCAATTCGGAGGTCTAAAGCCTGCTCAGGATAAAGAAAGCCGCTTTTCAGATGAAAGTAATGACAAACACATGAGAGGAAAAAAACTAAAATAAAACAGGCAAATTCCATTCTGTCAGAAAAGTACATATATATCATTTTTTCACTTCTTTAAAGAGGATTTTGTTCCGTTAGTTACAGATCTCCTGCTTTAAAGACACAGATCCTGCAAACAGTCATTTGCAGGATCTTATTTGTATCAATAAAGCACTCTATATAGTTATTCTATCTATCTGAAATTATTTTTTTATGTTAAATCATAGTAAAGGGAATTATACATACATTTACATATCACCCAATTAAAAATACAATTATGAAAAAATTAATTAAAAATGAGCTAAAAGAAATTAAAGCTGGAGATAATATCTGTTCACAAAAACAGATATATTGTAATGGAAGATGTATAATACCTGAACATCTAATAGAACAAGAACATTGTAGCTAAGAATCTGTTTAATTTTAATTCAAAAAAATATTAGGCTTCGACAGGCTCAACCTGACATTTATAAAAATAAGATATTTGGGACAAGCAATGTAACTCTGAGTTAAGTCTGTAGTGAGCTTAGTCTATGGTGAGCCTGACGAACCAAACTATCGAAGAGTATTAACCATAAAATTTAAAGTACTTATACAACAAGATACACAACAAAAAAGGCTTAAACAATGTTTAAGCCTTTTCTGGTATATAAAATTTTAAATATAATCGCTTATTTTTTAGCTTTTACATCAATTGCAATTTCGATGTCTTTACTGATCATCCATTCAGCCGGATCAGATTCAGTCGTACCGAATTTAATACCCCAGTCTGTTCTGTTTACAGTGAACTTAGCCTGAATAGCCGCTGCATCTGCAGTAACATCTACTTTAGCAGGGAATGTAACATTCATTGTTTTTCCAAGTAAAGTAAGATTTCCGCTTATTGTTTTATTAGCTCCTGCAACAGCATCTTTTGGAGTTTCTTTCAAATCTGCTACACTTGTAATTTTGAAGTCAGAAACAGGGTTTTTCTCTACATTAAAGAAATCAGGATTTTTCAAGTGAGCTTCAAGTTCTGCTGGCTTTTTATCTGCCTCTGTTACTGAAGCCGGATCAACTTTAATAGAAGTCATATCAATAATAAAGTTACCCGCTGCTACCTGTCCACCTTCAATACTCAGGTCTCCTGATTTTACATTAAGAGTTCCCCAACGAGGTGCAAATCCTCCTTTGTGGAAAGCTTTCCAGTTTACTACAGAAGCTACTGTATCTACAGCTAACTTTTCACCTTTACTTTCTGCAACCGACTGTTCTGTAGCTACTGATGTATCTGTTTTTGCTTTGTTACATGATGCTGCAAGCAATCCTACTGCTACTAATGCTAATACACTAATTTTTTTCATATTATTATACTGTTTATAAATTCTGTTGTTTTTCGGAGACAAAAATAGAAAAAACAAATGGTCTTCTCCTTAACATACATCAAGAAATTCTGTTTTCTGTTTTTTCAACATTCTTTACTATTGAGTTTTTGATGCTGTAATAATGGATACACAAAAGACCAGAATAATGTTATCTAATAAAAGCACCCCTAAACATTAACAAAATATATTTAGTAGTGTATGATTATAATTTTTAATTTTAATCTGTAAACTATTATAATCTGACAACCTGAACGATGTGCAATTTATAGCTATTAACTCACCATAATTTCACTATTTTGGTATTTATTTTGTTTGCACCGATACACATTTATCTTTATGATCACAACCAAATACATTAATTATAAACAAATCCTTAACCTCTCGGGACTCCATGTTATTATACTTACAGTATGGTGTACTCTTGTGGCGGCTCTTTTTTACTTTTTTAAATGGCAATGGATGGTTATTCCATGGGTACCTGTTGCCCTTATTGGTACTGCCGAGGCATTCTATGTAGGCTTTAAAAATAATCAGGCTTATGACAGATTATGGGAGGCAAGAAAAATATGGGGTGGTATTGTTAATTCCAGCCGTTCTTTTACTTCTATGCTTTATGCTTTTAATACTGCAGATGAAAGCGATCTGGAACTGGAGAAAAAAAGAAAAAAATTAGCCTACCGCCATATTGCATGGTTGTATACTTTCCGTGAGCAGCTTTTGGTTCCTACCGAATGGGAACACATCAGTATTGAGAAACACGGGGTTAATGTAGACCAAAGGCGTAACAGGATTATTAAGGCCGGATTCCCGGATTATGGAAGAACACCTATTTTCTTAAACAAATATCTTTCTGAAGAAGAAGTAGCATTACAATCGGAGTATAAGAACTTTGCCACTTACCTGATATCACAACAGGCTAAAGAAGTGAATGAATTAAAAAACAGTAAGGACATCTCAGATTTCAATCAAATGCAGCTTCAGGAATGTCTGAATCTGTTTTACGATTATCAGGGCCAGGCCGAAAGAATTAAAAAGTTCCCTTCGCCAAGGCAGTTTGCCAGTACAGCTTTTATATTCAATGTCATTTTTATGATGCTGCTGCCTTTAGGGCTTGTGAATGAATTTGCCAAATTAGGAAACTGGGGAATATTACTTAGCATTCCATTCTGTGTTATCATTGGCTGGATTTATATTGTAATGGAATTGGTAGGTGATTATTCAGAAAACCCTTTTGCCGGGTTGATGTTCGATATTCCAATGCTGTCCATTTGCAGAACCATTGAAATAGATATGCTCCAGATGATTGGTGAAAATAAAGACGATCTGCCGGAAGGTATAACCTCTAAGCATGGCGTTTTGGTATAGTTTGCGATAAACTTTAAACATAATATAAATAAAGCCCTCAAATGAGGGCTTTATCAATTTATTGAAGAATAGATCAGATCCATTCTTCAATAAGATGCAGCCACAATGCTTTATCCTCCTCTAAAAGGAAAACAGCAGATGCTTTTCTCTGATTATTTATATCTCCGGTAATCTGTATTTCCTTATATGTCGCTAAACCATGTTTATCGGAACACTGAATATCTACATTTTCCAGAGCAACACTGCGCGATGGAAATTTACCATACACTGTCGGCAACCAATCGGAAAACATATGAAATGATACAGCATCGCCATCACCATTGATCATTCTGAAATCTGGTGAAAACCCAGAGAGAATCTTATGGTATAAAATTTTCTGATCATCTTCTCCCCTGAACCATTTTTCGATATTTTCGCAGAATCCACTCAGCTCTGCAACAATTTTTTCTTTGTTGTCCATTTTGTTATAATATTTAGTCGTTATTGTTTATGATATATTTTGTCAACCTGGTGTTAATATAGACCCCGGTAATCTGAAATAAGGCAATCATTAAAATAGCCAGTGCAAAAGCCTTTGGAAAGCTTAAAATATCTATTGTACTAAAAAATACAGTTCCGATAATGGCACCTCCAGTTACACCTCCAACCTGCATACTGATGCTAACTAATGCAGATGCCTGCCCTGCCCGATCTTTACTAACCAGTGCAATAGCTGTCCGCATCATAACCGGCATAATCACACCATGTCCGAGCCCGGCCAGAAATAATGTAATATTGGTTGCAAGAGAAGGTTTCTGCCATAGGTAAAAGAGTATCGAACTCGTTGAAAAACCTATTATAAGTAATCCCAAACCTATATAAATTAAAGTATTGACAGGAATTTTTACTCTTTGAGAAATTAAAGGACCAAGGAAAAATGCCAATCCATAAGGAACAATTGCTAGCCCTGTACTCATTGGTAAGTAATGTAAGAATTGCTGCAAATAATAAGGATAGCAAATAAATAACCCAGCTGTAAAGTTGTAAAAAAATATAACAGGCAGGCTTAATGAAAACCGCTTATCCACTAATAAGGTGGGATCTATAAGAACAGGTCTGTTTTGCCGGTATAGTTTCACTTCATATCTGAAGAAAACAATTGCAAGAACCAACCCTGTTATCATAATAACAAATATCCACCATGCCCAATGGTATTCCCGTCCGAAAATAAGCGAACAGATAAAGAGTAACAATGCAAGAATAAGCAGCAATGCTCCTTTATAATCAATACCGGATAATTTTAGATCTTTGTTATTATCCATTGTAAAATGAATACCTATAATACAAACAATGGTAACCGGAACATTTACCAGAAACACCATTTCCCATGAGAAACCTGCCCAATGCAGATTGAGCAAAAGCCCACCCAATAATTGCCCTGCTACTGAAGCCAGGCCAAATACTGAACTAAAAATACTTACCGCCTTTGGCTGCTCGGTACTACTGAACAATACCCGAACAGAAGCCAGTACTTGTGGAGCCAAAAGGGAAGCTCCAACTCCCTGAAAAAGTCTGGCAGTAATAAGCGTAGAAATATCAGGCGAAAAAGCACAAGCTATGGAGGAAAAAAGGAAAATGTACAATCCAATGGTAAATATTCTCTTTCTCCCGTAGATATCCCCCAACCTTCCGCCACACACAACCAACGCAGCATAAGTCAGTCCGTAGATCGCTACCACCAACTGCAATTGCTGATCAGTTGCATTAAAAGCCTTTTGTATAGCCGGTAAGGCCATGTTAACAATAAAATAATCCAATGGCGATAAAAAAGCTCCTGCAACCAGAAAACCCAATGCCTGCCATCTTTTCGAATGAGTATTCATTTTTTTGATGCAAAAATACCCGCTTTTAATACGATTAAAATTGTACTTTTGGAGGAATATATAGTGTTCGGATATGAAAAACCTGCATATAGAAAATATTACAGTAAAAGAATTAAAGCTGGCTCATGAATCCATTCAGTTCCGGACGCAGGCTTTTCTTAGCCTTATTTATATTGTGAAAGGCGAAGGAGAACTCTCTTATGATGACCATCAGATAAATTTCGCAAAGGGAAAACTCATTATAATTCCTCAGCATCAGGTTTATCATTTCAGAAGTACAGATGCACAACTAATAACCATTCAGTGCCCTGTTGAGTTTATCGACAAAATACGTCTCGAAGCCGACCGTATAGAAAGCTGTGAAAACCTGTATAAGCTACAGTATATTAGCAATAACCATCACTCGCGTGCAGGATGTGTATTCCGGAATAAAAATGATGAGTCTTTTGCGGAAACTCTTATTCTGCAGATAGCCCGGGAGTACAGAAACAAAGCAGAGGACTACCTCATCATCAGAAACAGTATTTCTATTTTACTGAATCTTATTACCCGAAACATTATTAAAAGTGAAACATCTGATATAGAAAAAAACCGGAAAGCATTTTCTATTATGAAAATCATCACCTATATACAGCAGTACGTAAAGGACAAAGAAAAACTCCGTATTCCGATAATCGCTGAGCATTTCAGAATTTCCGAGAATTATTTTGGCGAGTATTTCAAACAGCAGACAGGTATCTCTTATCAGGACTATTTACTGGATTATCGCTTGAAGCTTGTAGAAAACTATCTGCGCCATAGCAGTATCCGTCTTAGCGAAATTGCTTATGAATTACAATTCAGTGACGAAAGCCATCTTTCAAAACTTTTTAAAAAGCACAGAGGTGTAACCCCCGGAGAATACAGGAAGCAGAAATAACAAATAATACCTAAATCAAAAATCGGGTAATCCTTATAGGACTACCCGATAAAACTTGTTAACAAACAAAGAATGATGATAATATTTCTATTTACCGGCTACACCGGAAATCAGTTAACAGTTTTACAAACAAATGAATGATGATTTTTCGATTAATATTACGGAGTTGGAGGAGCTGCATATTTCCATGGTTTAAAGCCGTTAAATTCAGATGTTCTCGCAGCCCATACCATAATATTCCCCATTACAATACTATTATATGCACTCTTACTTCGGGCAGTATAGCCATTCCCGGCATCTCCGTATGGTTTTGGTAATGGTCTTTTAGTTGTGGCATCATAGTTAAAAGGACATATAACAGCTGAAGTAAGATCCCCGTTAGATACAAAACCTCCGTCACCTATATAGAAAAAGTTCTTGGTATTATGCTTAAACATCGTAATACCTGAATTAGAACCCGTTCTGTTAATTGCTTTCCCGTAGGAATATACAGTCACTTGACTTAACGGAACATTTACAATTCCAAGAGTTGTACCAGCATCTTCTCCCCAGTATTGTCCACGTGCATCACCTACCTGGCCATTCAGTATTTTGTCATTAGGATCTGTTCCTACCAATGGATACATTGCACCACCACTACCATTGGAATCCAGAGTAATATTTGAAACGCCAAATAAGCTGTTAAAGAAGCTTCTGTTTTCGGTACCTACACTATCCTGAAGCAGCATTATTACAATTCCGTTATTGTTAATGTAGTCCAGTAATGCCGTTGCCACAGCTGGTCTGATATAAAGAACATCATATCCCAGAATTATAATATCCGGTTTTTTGGATGCATCTGTGGGATTAATTTTATTGATAATATTATTATCACCAGTAGTACTTGCACTATAGTTTACCCAGTTTTCTGTTTTATCATCAGTAGCATTCCCTCCAATCCATGCTCCTCCACCAGATGTCCATGGTGCCATTTTAACCAAACTAGTAGGCAGGTTTCCAAAATTTTCTTTAGCATTTAGGAAAGCCCATGAACGGCCTTGTTCTAAAGCGTAACCATAACTTGTATTATTTGAAATATGCAGGATTCTTTTTGAAGTAAGCATATACCATAAATTAGCAACTCCCAGTAATCGCTGCCCGGAAGCAGGAGAAGTAAAATTGTAAGTAAATGAAGGCTTATTTGCTGCTCCATTATAAGTTGCAAGGTTTCTGTCGGCAACACCAGGTGCTGCATCAGTAAAATGAACCTGAAGATCGTCAATATTCACTTTATATGAGGTTAAAGCGGCAGGATCCGCAGTATAATAATTAGCTTCCCATACGTTTGTCGGTGACAGCGTAGTAAAAATATCCGTTGTCGAAATAACCTGTAAATTACTTATACTACCTCCTTTAATATCAAAAGTCCCCTTTTTCAGATAATTATTCTGTGCAAAGCTCGCCTTAAAGCTATTGATGGTTGCATATTCTGCTAATATTGAAGCATCCACTTTTACACTTACCTGCGCCACTTTGTGTTGAAATGTAATGGCTACATTATAAGTATCTTGTTGGTTTTGCGGAGTTTTAGCAACCACTACTTCTCCTGTAGCGTAAAGTAAATCTTTGTCTATTGCTGTATCTATAGAAGGACTTGCGGTATTCGCCGGTTCTGGTATTGTTTCATTATTATTATAAGAGTATGCATACCATGTGTACGTTCCTCCTTTTACAGCATCCAGAGATACTGGTGTTCCGGAAGTGGCTTGTACAGTTTTCCATAATAATCCTGTAGCCTTATCATAAATAAGAATACGATAAGTATACCCCATTGGCATTGGCTGTGTAGCCGCTATAAGATTATTATTCAGGTTACCCGTGCTTGCAATTGCTGATTTGAGAATCTGATTTCCTACCGCTGCGACCATAGGCGCTTGTTCTGCTTTAGCATCTGCGATAAATCCGCTGGCTGTAGTTAGTCCTGAAGTATTTCCTGCCGTTGTCCCTCCAGTAAGGGACATCGTGCTGCTTACTGATGCTACTGCCATTTTACTAACAGGTTGAATAACCTCTGTCCCTATTACTCCGTCTACTTTTATCACCATTTTCATTCCTTCGCCTCCAGCAGATGCCCCCTCATTATTATCCGGTGAACAACTTGCCACAGAAAACGTTAAGAGTAAAACCGAGAACAATGCTGAGAATATTCTGCTACAGCTTCTATATGTAGTTGTATTATTCATAATCGATTGTATTTGTTATGTTTTTAAAATTCCCAGTTTTGTTCATCTTTTTTCTCATCCCAATCTGTAATTGTGGGTGTATTGGTAGAACCACCAGGAACAATCTGTGCCGAAGAACTGGCAATCCCCTGCTCCATTTTTACATACAGAACCTCCAGAACAGGAGGTTCATAATATTTTTTCAGTCTGATTCATCAATTTTTTGTCATTTTTTCTCATTGTATTTATATTCTTTAAAGGTTTTTTCAACAATCTGTTAGCATATTATCGCTACTTTACAGCACAGAGAATTACTATTTTAAGAGGAGAATCTATTGTGTTTTTGAATTTCAGGACAGGTATATTATATATACTGTATTGTATTGCTGTACAAAGTTAAATTCATTAATCAGCTATGTATTATTTACATGCCCTTATATTCACTCACGAGTGAAAAAAGGTGTATTGCAGAAAAAAATGGTGACAAAATCTTATCATAAAAAGACGAGAATGGGCGGCGAAAAATTATACCGTGTAATCGGATATCTTCTTCCTTTATGCAAAACAACAACTTGTAATTATTTATAAAGCCGTTTTAAGAATTACAGCTGACTTAAAAAGCAATCAATATTTACATCACTTGGTATATTGAGTTTTTTCTTTACTCTGTATTTTCTGCTCTCTACCGACTTTACAGTAGAGTCAGTACAGACTGCTATATCTTTCGTCCTGAATTCTAGCTTTATCAATGCGCACATTTGCAGTTCAGAAGAAACGAGATCTGGATTAATTTTAAGAAGTGCAGGTATAAAATCCGGAAAAAATAATTGAAATTTCTCCACAAAAAGGGGCGATTTTTGTTCAGCAAGATCAATAACTTCCTTAACCTTATTTTGTACAAGATCCTGAATAATAACAGTTTTCTTGTTCAGTTCTTTATTAGCAGCAGTTAAATCTGCAATTTGCAATCTTTTTGAGTTTACATTTTTTACCAGTAAGCTTTATTTTATAGTTCTTTTATCAGCAATAAAGCCAATATGAAAAAAAA
>ENA-OOPK01000020-OOPK01000020.1-human-oral-metagenome-genome-assembly--contig:-NODE-20-length-10277-cov-5.570148_pt1 | contig 10277 bp, 11 predicted proteins | sample MGYA00245262_ERZ501133 | MGnify/ENA primary metagenome ERZ501133 (study PRJEB25959, sample SAMN05335003) | human oral metagenome | host: human-associated | place: USA: California | collected 2014-03-31...
AAAAAAAAACGACCGCACCTTGCTCACCCTGCCACCGAAGTTGAAGTTACGTTCTCACGAGCGCCTTGCCAGGAACACCTACAACAACCGTATCCTGTGGAAAGCTTTTAACAACAACGCTGTTCGCACCCACAACCACATTGTCACCCAGAAAAATCGGCCCGAGGACTTTGCACCCGTACAAATAACCACATTATTTGCCAGTGTCGGTTGATTGCCCTTGCTGGTTTTCGATAGGTCCTGGTTCCCAAAAGTCACACCATTAAAAATCTTGCAGTTCGACCCCATTACTACATCGGCACCTATCACTATGTCATGACCGTGCATGATGCAGAGACCTGGGCCAATTTGTGCCCTGCAAGAGATATCGCTACCAAAGACAATGCGAATAAAATACTCAACCAGAAAGCTCAATACACGCCCGATAACGGGAATTTTTAACAGGCTTTGGCCCAGTCGCAACATGATGGTCAAATGAGCGGTGTGATCAAACACTACGCTCTTGAGCACTCTGGACGCCCGCTCACTACCTGCGATTGAGCGTAGGTCCTGGATCAAATAGGTTAACGACATAAAAACCTCATTTACTCTTGACCGCATCGGGGATTCTGAGCATTGAAAGCATCTTACTGGCACGCCATACTTTGGGTATAGTCGTCAGTCTAAAAGCGCGAACGAATATTGGGAAAAACAGTTTACAGTCTTCAAAACGCCTGTTTTTCAGTGCGGCAATAAACAAGAAGCTGATAGACACCGATATATCTGCGGCACTACCTTTGTACTTTTCCAAAAAGTAATCAAACGACTTCACCAGCAAAACTTTTGTCTTGTTTCCCGAGGAGGCAATACCGATACCTGTACGATAAACACCCAAAGGCTTGGCGCTGACGAACCCTGCATAGCCTTGTCCAACCTGCTCGACGTTTGCAAAGTAATCCAGCAAAGGAAAATCTGGCAGTTCAATGTCCCTTGCCGTGGCCCGATACATTTTAGAACTGTTCATTCCAATCGTTATATATTGAAAAATGTCCTTTCTGGTGAACGAGTTACTCACGCGAGATAAGTCAATGAGGTCTTCTACAACAACCTTGGTGCCAGGATTCTCGACGAGCATCCTGTGCCAGACGATATTATAGTTCGGGTGCTCGTCCAGAAAGTCACTTTGAGCCTGTAGTTTCCCTGGAAGAGCGTAATCATCACCATCTAGATGAGCAATGTACTTGCCGCATGCCAAAGCGTGCACTTCAAGGTAATTTGCCGTGATACCAACATTCTTTTCATGTATAAGCGGCTTGACAATATCGGGGTATTGCTCCGCCAAACTACGTACTACGTCGCTGGTGCCATCTGTCGAACAGTCATCACCGACGATCACCTCAAACTTGAAATCCGTGACCTGATTAATCAAGCTCAACAAGCACTCGCTGATATAACCAACCTGATTATAAGTCAGCACACATACTGAAACCTTTATATTTTCTCCCTCGGAAACAATACTCACACGCCTCTCCGCCCAACAATCTTGTTAGCTACCATTGCCCGGGCAGCGCTTGAAAAAGCCACCGCGGTCAACATAATTAACCCACCTGAAACAAACACTATGAGCACGCTTAAAATCCTGCTTTCACTTCGCACATCTACCCAATTAACAAGCAGTCCGGCTGCGGCTGCGGGTAAAACAATCAAACCTATATCATGAGTCAGCCACTTCTTGTGGAGCCCAGGCTCAAGCCTCGAATGAACGAACCAAACCCAAAAGATCAAGAATGTCAGGTTGACCATCATCCAACTGTAGCCAGCACCGATGCTTCCGTAATAGGTCGACGAAAAATAGATAGCGGGGACCATGACGCATAACAAAATCAGGTTACCCAGAAAATGAAGCCTCAGGTTTCCGCGAGCATACTGAAGATAGTAAGGGAATGCTGAAACCGCCAAGCACCCGTTTCCAATCGCATACAACACCATTGTCGGGGCAACGTTTTCGACAACGGTCGCGTCACCTGTCCATGCCCACAGCAAAGGACGCGCACAAATTGCAAGGGTAATCGATGCAGCACCGGCAATAATGGAAACAAGTTGAGTAGAGTTACGATAAATCGTAATCACATCAGCTTCCTTGTTTTCGGCATGTAAGCGGGCCATTCGCGGCATAATCGCGCTGCTGATCGGTCCGGTTATAACCATTACCCCGCCAGCAATCAGCACCGCCAGAGTGAAGTATCCGTACTGGCTTAGCGGCAATATGCTCGAAAGTATCAACTTATCTGTCTGCGTGACCATTACCCAAATTGAGGCAGTAAACGCCACCGTGAGGGAAAAAGCCAAGACACTTCTAATGGGTTTGAGCGACCACCCCATCGACGCGCTGACTACCTTTGGGAGTACGCCATACGACTTAATGTACAACCCGAGAATTTCCACAACCGCAATAATTAATTGATAAAAGAAGAATACAATCGGCGTATATCCATAAAACCACATCACGGGCAAAACAAATATAAATCTGAGTGTCGCAATGATTGACGTATAGCCACTCAACCAAACCAGATGTTCGCCACCGGTGATGACGCCTCGATACAAGCCACATATCCAGCGGATTGCGATACATGCGGCCATTATCTGTATAGCAAAACTCGCCTGTTCGACACTCAACGCATCAAGTTTCAGCCAATGTTTTACAACAAGCGGGGCAAACAGATACAACGTAATAAAGCCGAGAATGCCAATGCCCAGAAATAAAACATGGAGCGCCCGGAACAACCGCCGAAAGTCCAATGCCGATACCGCACCAGCCTTGAAACGTGCAGTTTCCCTGCCGATCGTAGGTGTCAAGCCAAGATCAAGCAAGCTGAACCAAGCCTGCAGCATGGAGAAAAATCCAACCAGGCCATAGGCTTCCGCGCCCATGTATTTTATATAGACAGGCAGCATCACGATGCCAATCAACGTCACATATATTTGGCTTACGTAGTTAGCGGCTATGTTCTTCTGAAGCGACAATTGTTTATATCCCGAATATTTATAGCCGAACCTGCATTTTTATGTTCGTGTCGCCGTCTGCTACTATCTTGAATCCATACCGCGTGTAAAGCTTTATCGCTGAACTGTTCCCTGCGCGTACCTCCAGGCTGCATGCAGTGAAACCGCGACTCTTCATCACCATGAGTGCGCTGCTCAGGAGCTCGCCCCCAAGCCCTTTGCCTCGGCCACTTGCAGCGATCAAAAGCAACGCTATGTATCCCTCCCTGGATACATCATTATTGCAGTAAAATGCCACAAACCCGTTATACGACCCACCAGAGTGATGGATGAGAATCTCTGCCTGGTCTTCAATTTTCAGAATGTAGTCTTCTGCAGAGATACCGCGAATAAACTCTCCTTTTTGAAGACGCTGCTCAATGTGTATTAAATCTTTCAGCTCTGGGGGCAGCATAAATAACCCATCGTTTATTTATTAGTGACAAGCTGGCGAGCTTCATCAAAAGAGTTAAACATCATCACATCCAAAATAGAGAGGCCGGGCTCGAAATCTCGTCCCGCCTGTGGATACTCAACTAGCGCCGGCTTGACAAACTTCAGGTCAATGCCTCGCGAAGCAAAACTCTCTTTCTCATAGAGAAGCGCACCACCTGGTAAATTCCAGTACTCGTCGGCCTGCTCTTTATTGCAAATATCCAGAATTCGGTCTTCGCTTTTCAATTGCTCGTTTGCGTAAACCTTCGAGCTCATTACCATCTCAGCATCGATACCCAATGCCTCGACCGTTAACAAAACACTGGATTTTGCATAATCAGAAATTGAGTCTTGTTCTTGCTCGAGAACGGCGTTGAACAACTCGAAACACGCTTTGAAGTTTGGTGCTTTCGAATAGTTCTGTTTGACCGCCTCGGTCAGCTTACGGACCCAGAGTGATTTTTTCTGGGTTTGCACGTCACAAATTTTTTGATTAGAGCTCGCCCCAAGGAGCGGAATAGTCATATAACCGACTTTGCCGGATACAAATATCCGATTTCTATTTATCCATCCATTTTTAATGAAATCGACATCATCATAGAAAACGAACTTATCCACGGACCCTATCAGCTTAAAATATCCGACATACGGAAAAAAGTAAGGCTGCATTATTGCGAGCTTCATTACGACGCTTTTCTCACATTACGAATTATTTCGACAACCTTATCAACGGCAGACATCTCCAGCGCCGGATAGATAGGAAGGCAAAGAACTTTCGATGAAATATCATGAGCCACAGGCAGGTTCCGACTGTCCGCTGAAGGCATGCTTCTATACATGGAAAACTCGCTGATTAAAGGAAAAAAGTACCGTCTACCGAATACGTTTTGCTCCTTTAACACTTCGTAAAGCTCGTCTCGCGAGAGCGGGTAATCATCTTCAACCAGAATGGGGTAGTACGAATAATTCGACTCAAGGCCTGCACTGATGTGGCTCAGGCTGATACCTTCAACACTTTTTAATCCGGAACTGTAGCGTTGACCAATTTCTTTACGCAGACTCATCGCACTGTCGATATGCTTCAGCTGAAGCAACCCAAACGCCGCGTTAATCTCGCTTAATTTCCCATTTATCCCTGGTGCGACCACGGTGACTTCATCTACAAAGCCAAAGTTCTTCAATTGTTCTATGCGCTTTTTCAGGCGGTATGGCAGCAAAAGGTCCTCATAGTCATAGTCACCGCGCTTGTTGGCGCGATGGCTGCCGCTTATGCCTTTTTTGCGACTCCTGAATATCAAGTTAGTAGCGTTTTGCGCCCTGCGGCGATCAACGAATTGGATGCGTTGAATCGATCTGAAATTTACGGTCTTCCTCCTGGAGAGGCGCTGATCAGGGTCGGAGCGTCTCTTGAGTCGTATGACACCCGCCTGAGTTTTTTTCGGACTCATCAAAATCTATTTAAGGCATTTGAGCGTCCAGGAAGAACTCTCGAGCAGAGTTTTGAGGAGTTCAATCGTAACTCGATCAATCTGGTTCTGCCTGATCCTAAAAAAGCCGACTCCCTGAGTGCCTATATCAAACTTGAGATGAACTATCCCAAGGGAATTGATGGTGTCTCGATTTTGAACGGGTTTATTCAGTTCGCGATTGATGCCGAGCGTCAGCAGATCGGCGCTGATTTGAACGTAATCGTGAAAAACCGACTGAACGAGATTGAAGGTAAGCTGAAAGCTGCTCGCTCAAGCTATGAGATCGATAAAGAGGCAAAAATTGCCACTCTGACTGAAGCTGATGTGCTTCGGCGTGCCCAGTTGCAGGATGAGCTCAAAGCGCTCAGGGCCCAATTGAAAATCATCCGTGGTGATCGGCTTGTACTGCTGAACGAGGCAATTGGCATCGCCAAGTCGCTGGGTATTAAAAAGCCAGCTACTCCCTCGTCGCTCGGCGATGAAAACCGCGCTGGGACGCCAGGCATGATGCGTACCGAAATCAATAACCAGCAGATCCCCCTATATTTTATGGGCGTAGATGCACTGGAGGCAGAGCGAAATGCCCTGCAACGGCGCACGTCTGATGACTTTACTGAAGGTCGTATCGCGCAAATTGCCAAAGAGCTTCAACTGCTGCGGGCCAATCGTCAGATTGAGGTCTTGAATCGTCGTGAGAATGAAGACCTGTTTCTAATCAATGTGGAGCCCCTGCGTGCAGAGGAGGCTCGGCTACGTAAACTGAATATCGATATGAGTCGGTTGAAACTGGTGACTATTGACAAGCAGGCGCTCGAGCCGCTGAGTCCAATTAAGCCGAAGAAAGCTCTCGTGCTCGCAATGGGGCTGGTTCTGGGTGGGATTCTTGGCGTTCTGATTGCTCTGGCTCGAACACTGCTGGCAAGCAGGAAAAGAATGGCGACACGTCAAGTGCCCGTTCTCGGCTCTGAACTGCTTGGAGAGGGAAAAGCTCAGGCTCAGACGCGAGTGTATTAACTGCGTCCAGTAGGGTTGTGTCGCTCGATTGTGTGCAAACAACCCGATCTCCAATTCTTCTCTCGGTATAGGGACTGCTCCTATAGCGAACCAAATCACCTTCGGGTGTTCAAAAAATGACTCTCCGGCATGCCATGAGCCTTCAGGCTCTTGGCGTTGCATGTCTGACGTCGGGATCCGGATGCCGCGAGTTCTGATTTATATTGGTATCGCGTAGTATGATTATCTAGCTGTCATGGAACTCTTCTAATTGAGAATCATGAAGCATGATGGCATTGCGCTATGCTTCGCGGTCTTCTGATTATCCGATTCCGAGTGTAACTGAGGGCGATATTCTTCATGGTGTTCAGCGGGTTGTGGTGTTTAAACTATCCGGCGCTGATGGGCCAGGAGCGATACGTACCCTATTCGACAGGGGAGGCTGCGGCAGTGCCAGAAACAGACCTGAATTGTTCGCTGATGGAATATGCTGCTGACGAATAATATAGGTGGTGGAATGCCTCAAAAAGCATCACTGAGGGATTAGTTGGATGTGCGAGCCATGACTGTACCAGGAGAGAGTACTGAATCGGCGTCGCGCTTGAAGCACTTCATACTGAAATTAATTCAGTAAATATTATGGATTCTCTGATTATTTAGGCTTTGATTATGCAAAAACTGGAAGATATTAAGCTCGCCATTATCGGCCTTGGATATGTGGGCCTGCCCCTCGCAGTGGAGTTTGGTAAGCATCGGACGGTGGTCGGGTTTGACATTAACCAGCCGCGTATCCAAGCCTTGAAAGAAGGACATGATTCAACTCTTGAAGTCAGTGACGAGGAGCTGAAGCAGGCGGGCTATTTGAGTTATAGCTGTGAGCTGAATGAGCTGGCTGCCTGCAACACTTTTGTCGTTACCGTTCCGACCCCTATCGACGAATACAACCAGCCAGACCTGACGCCTCTGATCAAGGCTTCTGAAAGCATCGGGAAGGTGTTGAAGAAGGGCGATCTGGTTATTTACGAGTCAACTGTATACCCAGGCGCTACAGAAGAAGACTGCGTCCCGGTTCTTGAGCGGGTCTCTGGTCTCAAGTTCAACGTCGATTTCTTTGCTGGCTACAGTCCTGAGCGGATCAACCCGGGCGACAAAGAGCACCGGGTTACTACGATCAAAAAAGTCACTTCCGGCTCCACGCCTGAAATCGCTGACCTGGTCGACGCACTTTACAATCAGATCATTGTCGCGGGCACTCACAAGGCTAGCAGCATCAAGGTTGCCGAGGCTGCCAAGGTTATCGAGAACACTCAGCGCGACTTGAATATTGCGCTTATCAACGAGCTGGCGATTATTTTCAACAAGATGGGCATTGATACGGAAGCGGTGCTTGAGGCCGCGGGTACGAAGTGGAACTTCCTTCCGTTCCGTCCAGGGTTGGTCGGCGGGCATTGCATCGGTGTTGACCCCTACTACCTTACCCATAAAGCCCAGTCAATCGGCTACCATCCGGAAATCATCCTGGCCGGCCGTCGTTTGAATGATGGCATGGGCGCTTACGTTGTTTCACAGTTGGTAAAAGCGATGTTGAAAGAGCGCATCCATGTAGATGGTGCTCGCGTATTGATCATGGGTCTGACTTTCAAGGAAAACTGCCCGGACCTGCGTAATACTCGTATCGTCGATATCGTGAGTGAACTGGCAGAATACAACATTGCTGTGGATGTTTATGATCCATGGGTGAGTGTTGCCGAAGCGGAGCATGAGTATGGGATCACTCCTGTTTCCGAGCCGGGAGTAAATGCATACGACGGTATCGTTCTGGCGGTCGCTCACAATGAGTTCCGTGCCCTGGGTGCAGAAAATATCCGCCGGTTCGGTAAGGCGGAGCACGTTCTTTATGATCTTAAATATCTTCTGAGTCGTGAAGAATCGGACATTCGCCTGTAAGCCCCAGGTTTCTGAAGTCGTTAACCTAAATCAAATTACGAGCTAATATCGATGACCCGCTACGAAACTCTGATAGAAACACTTCCAGCTTCGCCGAAAACCTGGTTAGTCACCGGAGTTGCGGGTTTTATTGGCTCTAATTTGTTGGAAACACTGCTTGGTTTGAATCAGACGGTTGTCGGGTTGGATAATTTCGCTACCGGTCACCAAAGAAACCTCGACGAAGTAAAAAATACAGTTCTCCCTGAGCAGTGGGCACGTTTTCGATTTGTCGAAGGTGACATTCGAGAGCTCAAGGATTGTCATCAGGCCTGCGAAGGTGTGGATTATGTACTGCATCAGGCCGCTTTGGGGTCTGTTCCTCGTTCCCTTAACGACCCGATCACAACAAACGGTACCAACATTGATGGCTTCCTCAACATGTTGGTCGCGGCACGGGATGCCAAGGTAAAGAGTTTTACTTACGCGGCAAGCAGTTCGACTTATGGCGATCATCCCGGTCTGCCAAAAGTTGAAGATGTGATCGGTAAGCCGCTGTCCCCCTACGCGGTCACCAAGTACGTCAATGAACTGTATGCCGACGTTTTCGCCAGATGCTATGGTTTTGAAACAATCGGTTTGCGTTACTTCAATGTTTTTGGCAAGCGGCAGGATCCTGATGGTGCTTACGCGGCTGTTATCCCAAAATGGGCGGCTGCGATGATAAAAAACGAGGAAGTTTTCATCAATGGTGATGGTGAAACCAGTCGGGATTTCTGCTTCATCGAGAATACAGTTCAAGCCAATATTTTAGCCGCGACTGCAAGCGATTCTTCCGCGCGCAATCAGGTTTATAATGTGGCGGTCAGTGGGCGCACTGATCTCAATATGTTGTTTTCGGCGTTGCGCGAATCCCTGGCGGAAAACGGCATCACTTATGATAAAGAGCCTGTGTATCGAGACTTTCGCGCGGGTGATGTGCGCCATTCACAAGCAGATATTGGCAAGATACAAACGCTTTTGGGATATGCACCCAAGTTTAATATTGGGCAAGGCATCGCAAAGGCCATGCCTTGGTATGCGGAATTCTTGAAGTAAGAATAGCGCGAGATATGGGTTCTCTCTATCTCGCTATATGACTTACTAATAAGTACTCAGCTACGAGGCGCGGTTGAGTGATTAAGATTAGCGCAAGGAAGTTTTATGAGCGATAAGCCTGTTTATGTAACTCAGCCCTACCTTCCGCCACTAGAAGAGTTTGTTCCCTATCTTGAAAAAATATGGGAGAGCAAGACACTGACCAATGGCGGCCCAATGCACCAGCAGCTTGAAAAGGAGCTCTGTGAGTACCTGGGGGTGGAGCACATTGCGCTTTTTAATAACGGTACAATCGCGTTATTGACTGCGCTGCAGGCGCTCAGAGTTACAGGCGAAGTCATTACGACACCTTACTCATTCGTTGCGACTGCCCACTCTTTGTTGTGGAATGGGCTGCAGCCTGTTTTCGTGGATATCGATCCTGTTACTTTTAATTTGGATCCGAAAAAAGTCGAGGCGGCAATTACGTCGAAAACCACAGCTATCATGCCAGTGCATTGCTATGGTTATTCCTGCGATACTGACGCTATTCAGAATATCGCTGATAATTACAATCTGAAAATTATCTATGATGCCGCTCAGCTTTCTGGGCGTGCCCTCTGTCGCGCTTCTCATTCCTGGGGCTTTGCTTCTGATTCTTGCTGATCCGTTGCTCCGCGGTTTTGTTGGTTATGCATTTGTCACCTGCCGCTTTGCCATCGTGGCGCTGTTGCTCGCGGGTTCCTTGGGCGTGATGCTGAGTGTTCTCTGGGGTAACGCTGAGACAATATTTCTGGAGATTTTCATAAAGTTTATTGTCGTTCTGCTGTTGGCGCTGGTTATAACTTATTATGCGGTTGGCCGGCGTGCGAATTCAGATGATGCACTCTATGGCTTTCATCGATGCTTCGAGTTGATCTATTGGGCGACTGTTCTTCAGGCGTTTTTCATTATGCTGTCGTTCGTGGAGCCCTCTTTTAGGGATTTGTTATCCGCGTCGTTGGCTAACCGTGGAAATATTGAAGTTGATAGTGTTCTGCGCTTTCGCGGTATTCACGATAGCGGCGGTTTTAACCTCAGCGCTATTCTTGCGCTGGCCGCTGTATACGGTGTTTACTCAGTATATTCCCGGGCCAATAATGCGACCATTTGGCGATTTCTAAGCATCTCCGTGATTGCTCTTTCAATTACACTGGTTGCACGTACCGGTGTGGTCGTGTTCCTTCTTGGCGTAAACCTTCGAGCTCATTACCATCTCAGCATCGATACCCAATGCCTCGACCGTTAACAAAACACTGGATTTTGCATAATCAGAAATTGAGTCTTGTTCTTGCTCGAGAACGGCGTTGAACAACT
>ENA-OOPK01000022-OOPK01000022.1-human-oral-metagenome-genome-assembly--contig:-NODE-22-length-9461-cov-2.803835_pt1 | contig 9461 bp, 7 predicted proteins | sample MGYA00245262_ERZ501133 | MGnify/ENA primary metagenome ERZ501133 (study PRJEB25959, sample SAMN05335003) | human oral metagenome | host: human-associated | place: USA: California | collected 2014-03-31...
GATACCAGTTTTCAGTTTCACCTTCAGCACAGCACATTAAAGAAAAAATCACTTCGATCAATGAAAGTTGGAACTTCGTGCATCCAGGTTTTGTTTTTTGTTGGACCCTGCACGTTGCAATACCAGCTTTCTCCGACTTCTGCGTTCAAGAGCCTGAAATAGCAATTTTGTGCTTTTTGTCTTTGCTGTTTTTTGCAAGCTTTTTAATCGAAGTCTCCAGCTGAAAGTGTGTTTCTAAGACGCTGTCAGCAGTAGAGTTTATGACCTCAACAGTCGCCTCGTTGATTCCTTTTTTCGTAGCGATATCAATGAGTGCATTTCGTAATGTCTCTAAAAGTTTTTTGTCTTGGTTGAGACGATCTAGGGATAAAAAAAGTTTAAAGTCGAAGTCTTCTATAAATATGTTTGTCACGCCCAACACATTGTCAAACACGTCTTCGTCGCCGCAGGGGCCTAAAGAAACGACGATTTTACTACTGCCGTTGATGTTCACCTTGGGCAACAGTGTCATGAATATCTGCGTGATGTGGTGGCCCAGATGGCGAATACAGATACTCTCATTCAGAGCGGCTGCGTCACTTTCTTGTAGGATGAGTATACTCAGATACATTGCATTGTTCGCTTCGAAAAACTAACGGTTAACGGGTGTGACATACTGGTGAAGGGCTGATTTATTTAATTTATCTTATGGCTGTAAGTCTAAATAACCCCGTCCATTTGTATCGGCTCCCTTTATGCCAATTAATTTTGAGGAGAAATAATTTTGCTTATGTCGGCTCCTCTGAATTTCAATGACTTTATTGCGCTTTTAATCTCAAGTGCCGTTTCGATGCCGAGAATAATGGAAGGACTTTTTTCCTTTCCGCTACCGAAGCTAATACTTGTGAAAAACATTCCGTGCTCAAGAGGTTTTCCAGTTTCCTGATAGAATGTCGGGAGAGGGGCCACACAGTCAAAATACTGATGACAGGTACCGCAGAGGTTTTCCTGCTGTTGAGCGCTGTAGCTGATAACGTGCTTGGGTCGGATGAGAAATAGTTGTTTTTTCATTGATCAATGAAAATCAACGTTCAGATCTAAACTGTCAATGTATTCCTTGAAGCGCAGTGATGCGATGAACCTCCGATCATAAGTTACGCCAATATCAGTTTTGTTTGGTGTTCTAAGTTCTGCGGGTTGGTAGCTAGGATCAATGCAGCAACCACAGCTCTTGCAAAATATGTTTTCAGGTGCCTCCTCAAAAAAGTAGGCATGATTATTGATGGCACTTAAGTCGTAGGCGATGGTCAAAAATCTAGTCATTACTTTAGTCCCGGATGTTGTGTGAAGAAGTCGACAACAGCATCTTTGTATTGTGCCCATTTTCCTTTGTAGAAGTCAGCAAGCGCCTGGAGCCTTTCAGTTCTGGTGAAGTTTGCTTGAGTTTTTGCACCGCTGTTGCCCCGTTGTGGCCGCATATGTACAGGGCTTCCATTGACGACTTTGGGTAATAGGGACGGATTTATTTAATTTATCTGACGGCCTTTTATCTAAATAAATCTGCCCCCTTTATTGTTCTTTGTTCCACTTTGATTGCTTGTCAGAACGTTATCTGTTTCAGGTGTCTGTGCGAAGGCGTACGTGAGATACCTGACCTCGCTTTTTTGTACGGTCTAGACCAGTACTTCCACTGTGGTTTCACCTTCAAGGGTTTGAACGGCCGTGCGATATATATCAGTCCACGTATCCCCTGCCGGCCTTTTGAGGCGATGTTTTGCGCCAAACACGTAAACGGTGTCACCAAGAGAGATTTTTTCTTTAATGTGCTGTGCTGAAGGTGAAACTGAAAACTGGTGTAAAAACACCATAGGTTGGCCCTGATGGTACAACCAAGCCGGCTCTCCTACCCATGCCGGGCGCTCCTTCAAACACAGGAATTCATTTTCAAGTCGTTCTGCCAGCCATTTCTTTTTATTCTTCGGCGCGCCTTGCTCAACATATTCATCGTAAAGCAGCCGGGCGAAATCCTCCGCTCCGTCAGCCTCCATCGAGGCGGATTTCTTCTCAGCAACAGCCATCGCCGCGCCCCAGAAAACGTGAAAATCAGTCAACTCACTCATGTCTGCTCCTTCAAGGCGTGACTTACCATTGCCCTGTGGTTTTCACAACTCTCACCAAGTCCCAGCCGGTATGGCGAAATTTATCCATTGATTCGTGCCCCCAAGGGGTAGCTTTAGTCAGGTTCCACTCCCCGTGAGCAACGTTTGATCGAGATCGCTGAGGAATGTACTGATGATTCAGCTCCATCGGCACATCGATGACTTTGGTTTTGCCAACACGCCCGAGTCGCCTGTTCCTCGCACTGTCACGATAACGAACTTCAACTCTCATCCTGGGCGCTTTACCTTCCGACATCCGCGCTAGGTTTCTAGAGGAATATTTGCCGGGTGGCGCCTTGGCTGCAGCACTTTTCCAGACGCCTTTCCTTGCGGTGCTCCAACATTTCCAGCCCCAGGGGTCACCCAGGCCAATGGGTTCGGGGCATATTGATATAGATTGACGCCCCCCGCCAATCCAATAGGATCTGGCGTGGTAAACCGTCCCACGTCCGGGTCATAAAACCTGTAGGTATTGAAATGAAGCCCAGTTTCCCGGTCCAGGTACTGTCCCTGAAACCGAAGATTCTGATCTTCGATGTACGAGGCCTCGCGTACTTCCTCCATGGCAGTGCCCCACACTCGAAAGCTTGCCCGCCAGAGGGGGTGCCCATCGGTTTCGGTTAGCTGCTCCGGCATGCCGTTGAGGTCATTGTGATAGTGACGGACTTTTTGCTGTGGGCCGGAGCCATCTATGCGAGCAAGCGGCATGTAACCTTCGTCTTCATAGACATAGAGGCTGGTCTGACTGTGTTTGTATTCTTGCAGCAGCCGCAATCCATCCCAAATGAAGCGCGTTATGCCCAATGCGTACCCGACGCTGTCGTGTTCAGTCTTCTCGATGCGACGGCCCAGAGGGTCGTAGGCCATTTTGACCACGTTGCCATTTTCATTGCGTACTTCAACTAATCGGCTTTCAGCATCGTAGGCGAAACGCTGCACGCCACGAACAGAGCTGCGCTTTTCGATCATTCGACCAAAAGCATCGTATTTATAGCGTTTGTCTTGGTAGGTGAGCAGCCTGTTATGCCTTACCAAGCCACCCTGTTGTGGGCCGTCAAGCAGGTTGGCTGCCGCGTCATAAGCAAAGGTTTCGGTCTGTCCTACTTGGTGGCTGACGAGAATACGTTCGGTACTGTCGTAACCCAACTGCTCTTGACGATCATGAACACGGTCAACACGCCGACGCCCGATCAGGTTATCGCTGGGATCGTAGCTGTAGTCAGTCTCAACCAATGGCGGCAACTGCCACGGTTGGTCAATACTGCGGCGCTGGCGCGAGCGAACCCTTCCACTGCGGTCATACGCGGTGTTCGTCCTGAGTTGGCCTTGAGTGCGCTGCACTTCGCGATGCAAACGATCACGCTCGAAGTCGCTGATGACCTTCCCATCGAGATTCAACTGATGCAGGTGACCGCTGCCGTAGTAGAGGCGGTTCAGCCATCGACCGTCGGGCAACTGGGTCTGAATCAGGTTCCCCAATTCGTCGTAGTGATGCTGCAAGGAGCCCGCTGTGCCTTGCTCCTGCAGCAGTTGCCCCAGCGCGTCGTAGCTGAAACCCAGTCGCTGCTGCTGACCGTCAAGCGCGGTGAATGTGACGCCGACCAGTTGGTCGTTCAGGTCATGTTCGTAAACGGTGGTGCCGTCGGCGGTGACTTTGCTGACCAGGCGTCCAACCGGATCTCGCTGAAACTGGTGTGACAATGGCGCTACCGGTTCGCCTTCTGTCCCCGGCAGGAAGTCCACGGCGACGACATCATCCAGCGGATCATAGGTGTAGCAGCGCTGACTCTGGTCGAGGTCTTGCTGCCGCACCATGCGGTCGCATGCATCCCACTCAAAGCGATAGCTTTCGCCGTTCTCATTGGACAGCCTGCGCAATCGGCCATAGGCGTCATGGTCGAACATGACCGTGCGGTTGTGCGCATCCCAGCGCTGTTTGACCAGGCCACGCAGGTCATAGGCATAGCGCGTGGTGCTGCCGGCCGGGTCGACATGGGCCGTCAGGTAACCGCTGGCGCTGCGTTGGAACTGTTCCACGCGGCCATCCGGGAGCTGGCATTCCAGCAATAGCCCCTGGGGACCGTACCGGTAGCGAACCGACTCACCTTCCGCATTGGTCTGCACCACCAGATTGCCAAAGGCATCGTATTGATAACGGGTGGGATAACCCGAGCAATCCACCGCTTCGACCAGTTGGCTCCATTCGTTCCAATGCAGCGTTTTGGTTTTTTCCGTGGCGTCGATGATGCGCACTGGTTGACCGAACCCGTCGTAGACGTAGCGCGTGCTATTGCCCAGCGGGTCGATTTCCTCGATGCAGTTGCCTCGCTGGTCATAGCGATAGTGCCAACTGTTGCCCGCAAGGTCGGTCTCTACTTGGGGCAACGCCCAGTGCGCGAGCCACTGCGTGCCGCTGGTTCTGGACAGTGGATCGATCACCGCGCTCAGGTTGCCGGACGCGTCATAATTGAAGCGCCACTGACCGTTTTGCGGGTCAGTCGCGCCGAGCAACTGGCGGTCTTCGCTCCACTCGAACAGCCACGTATGGCCCAGGTTGTCGACGTAGCGAGTGATCTGGTACTGCGGGTTCCAATGCCGTGTACTGACGCGCATCAGGCCATCGGTCACGCGGGTAATGCCGGCGTCGAGATCGTAGTCGAAGGTGTATTCATCGCCTGCGTCTGTCCAGTGGCGGCTCACGCGCCACTCTTCACCGTCCGGGCCGGTCACTGCACTCCATTGATAGAAGCAGCGCAGGCCACTCGGCAACTGGTGTTCGACCATTCGCCGGCCATTGTCATAAGCAAAGCGTCGAAGGGTTGTGCCTTGCACATCCAACACTTCAGCCAGGTCGCCGTTGCTGTCATAGCGGTAGCTGACGAGCACATCGCTGCGCGCATCGAAATGTTCCTGGCGCAGATAACGCCGTTCGATGTGGCTCACGCGCCGTGGGTGTTCAGCCGAGTAGCTCAGTTCGACGTGCATCAAGTCATGGGTGTCGCGCAGGCGATACAGCCGCCCCTGAGCGTCGTAGTCGAGAAAGATCCGCCCTTCATTGCGATCACCCAGCAGCTGCAGACGCATGCGCGCGCTGTTCAGCGGGTCGGGCTCGAACAGGCGATACAGGCCGTCGATGCTCTCGATCAATACCGCGCCGTCGGCACTGCGCCTGACCGCAAGGCCTTCGCCCGGGTCGAATGCTCCGCCGGACAAGGGGATGTAGCCGATCTCCAGACGGCGTCCTTGCTCATCGATGTAGAGCAGGTTTTCGTCTGCATCTATCTCGATCGAAACTTCATACGCAACGCTCCAGCCCGCGCCAAAGAGGCCGTCCTGGCGTGTGTCGAGGCTGCTGTAGAAACGCTGCCAATCTATCGGGAGCAAGCCCGGCAGCACGAAGTCCAGCTCCTCGTCCCCACCCAGGACCTTGGCCCCGGTCGCGCTGTGAACCGGATTGGGCGAGCCATTCATGGCGCTCTTGAGCGCAGAGGTGACCTTGCTGGTTGCATACGAAATGGCACCGCCCACCACCAAGCCACCGACCAGGCACGGCAGCTTGGTCCAGAAACACTTCAGGTTGCCCCGCAACGCCATCACCACCGCAATCGCCAAACCCACGCCCGGCGTCTTGCCGCTGCGAATCTCTTGCACCACGATGGTCCCGCCACCGATGCGCACATCCGGCGAGATCAGGCCCGGGGCTGTGCCGATCTTGGCGTCGCACGTGCTGCGATCTCCACTGCGCGCCGCAGGCTGGCCATTGATGAATACCGAGCTGGACCCCTCGGCAATGAATTGCAGGGGCATGGGCGGGTGCTTGTTGCACGCCACGGTGTCCAGCGGGCAAGGCTCGGTGCCGGGGGCGGGGGAGGCGACGGTCGGGCGCCACATCTGTGAGAAAAACTCCCCGGCCATGTCCAGGAAGCTGGGGGCTGGCGGTTCGCTGGGTGCGACCGGAACCGCAGTCATCTTGCCTGCGGCGCGGGCAGCTTTTTTGCCATTGATGAAGACGTTGTCCGAACCGCTGGTGATGAAGGCATCAATCACCGGCGGGAACACCCAGTTGGCGGCGGACTCGCACCAACTGGATATTTTCAGGTCAGCCCCTGTGAGCCCTGCGGTGATCCCAACGACTGCCCCCACTACCAAGACCAATGCAACGCCGCCTGTGGCGATGGTCGCACCGGTCGCGAGGAAAACCGCCCCTGCAACGGCCAGGCAGCCCACGGTAGTGAGTGCGGCATAGGCGGCCACTTCCAGCACGCCGCCGAGAATATCGGCCATCACCGAGGTGTGCAGCAGTGCGTCGCCTTCGCGGGCAGCCCAGAGGTCTTCACTCATTGTTCAGACTCTGCTCAGGGGGTGACGGCAAAGTTGAGCGTGTTCTTGAGCGTTGCCCAATGTGCCGCCTCGGCAGGTCCCAGGGGCTGGGTCTTGACGTAGCTCAAGGCGATCAGGTTGCGTGTGCCGGGTATCTGCATTGCCAACTGATATTGGTAAATATTGTCGCTGCCTTTGTTGAAACGGTTCTGCACTTCAAAGGCGTCGATGTCCTGCGCCGGCCCCACCTTGATGGCTTGCGCCGGCGAATAACGAAGGTCCTTGACCTGCTGTTCGAGCTTTTTCAGCTGGCCCTCGAAGTTGTTTTGCAAGGTCTCGCCATCTGCCAACGGGCTGCGACTCACCACCAGGGTGGTGCCCAGCTTGGCGAACTTGAGGATATTGATTGAGGTGTCCTGTACCTCTGCATCGGGCAGGGTGAATTGGGCTTCGTTGATCAGGTAATTCATCGTGGAGAAATCTCGTTATTGACCGGCGCGGGCTTGCCGGGAAATTTTGATTCGACGGCGGACTTGATCGTGCTTTGCACGCCTTGGGCGCCGGGCACCGTGCCCTTGTCGCTGCCAAGGTTGATATCCAGTTTGCCCTTCGTCTGGATTTTGCTGCTGCCGGTGGAAAACAGGTTGAACGAGCCACAGGTCAGGTTGATGTCTCCGCCAGCCTTGAGCTCAATCACACTGTCGCCGCACACCAGGCGAATACTGTCGCCAGCCTCGACGGTGTAGGTCGTGGCGGCGCTGTCGGACTTGGCCCCGCCCACAATCACGGTGTCGTTGTTGCGCACGACCCGCAGGCGGTTTGAGCCAATCGTCACCGTCTCGTTATGCCCAATACTCTTGTTCCGGTCATGCCCCACCGAATGGCTTTCATCCACCTCCACCACGATGTCCTGATTACGCTCGGCATGGATGTACAGCTGCTCCAACCCCTTCTTGTCCTCCATGCGGATTTCATTGAAGTTGGCCGGTGTGCCGCCTTTGCTGGAGCGGCTTTTCATCCCGCTTTGGGTGGCGTTTTCCGGCAAGTCGTAAGGCACGGTCTGCTCGGCGTTGTACACCCGGCCGGTGATGATCGGCCGGTCGGGATCGCCTTCCAGGAAGCTCACAATCACTTCCTGGCCGATCCGTGGAATCTGCATCGAGCCCCAGTTTTTTCCGGCCCAGGACTGCGATACGCGAATCCAGCACGAGCTGTTTTCGTTGGACTGGTCGTGGCGGTCCCAATAGAAATGCACCTTGACCCGGCCATATTGGTCGGTCCAGATTTCTTCGCCTTTGGGCCCCACCACCAGCGCGGTCTGCGGGCCTTTGACGATGGGCCGGTAGGTGTTGGCCAGCGGGCGGAAACTCTGTTGCGCGTCGATGCAGGTAAGGGTGCTTTCGAACTGCGCCGAAGGCGCGCCACCGCCGCTTTCGAGGCTTTCCTGGGAGATGTAGTAGCGGGCGCCGACGATCAGGTATTCGCGGTTCTGGTCGCGGCGACTGAAGCCGGTGAGGCTGAACAGGTGGCCGGAACCAAGGCCCCGGGCGTTGCCGCTGAACTCCACTTGTTCGTGCAGGGTTTGCAGGGCTTCGATGCGGGTGCGGGCGTAGTGTTCGCCGTCTTCGCTTTTGACGTAGGTGCCGGGGTAGTCGTACAGCGGGTAGTCGCCGGCGGTGTGCGGGCGCGGCATGGCCGAGCGCACGTCGATGCTCGCGCTGGGGCGCTGGAAGTCGTAGTCGTTGAGCTCAAGGGAGCCGGGCTGTACTTCCTGTGCCAGGTGCCAGTTGTGCATATGGTCGCGTTCGCGCTGCTGCTCGTCCTTGGGGTAGTAAGGCACCGAGGCGTAGCCGGGCACGTTGGCGTGGGCACCGTAGGCATCGGCCAGCACCAGCACGTGGCGGTCCTGCTCGTGGCGGAAGAAGTAGTAGATGCCTTCCTGTTCCATCAGGCGGCTGACGAAATCGAAGCTGGTCTCGCGGTACTGCACGCAGTATTCCCACTCGCGGTACGGCCGGCTCAGGGCGTCTTCGAAGTCGGAAAAGCCCAGGTCGCGAAACACCTGCTTGATGATCTGCGGGATGCTCAGGTTCTGGAAATCCGGCAGTCGGAGGTGCGGCTCAGCAGCCACAACCACGGGCGCAAAGTCACTTGATAGCTGGCGAACTGGCCCTGGTCGATGTTCTGGCTGCAGCGGGCGACGATGCCGTGGAAGTGCCGCTCGCCACCGTCCGCCAGTTGCAGGTTCAGGCTCATGGGCTTGCCCAGCAACTGGTTGAGGTCGATGTTGGCGTCCAGCGAGGTCAGCTGCAGTTCGAAATTGAACAGTCGACCCAGCTCTTCGCCGCCACCCATTTCATTGAGCAGCAGCACATCCGGCCCCAGGGGGCTGGTGATCTTGGCCAGGCGTGAGGCTTGGTTGAATAACATCGGTTAACCCGTAAATAGCGTAATAACTGTAGGAACCGGCTCCCACAGTTTTGATCGCATTCCGTCAGGTCAATCGTTGAAGTCGTAGTGCAATTCGTTATCCCGTGTGCTGATCCGCACGCCCGCCAGCGCCTTGCCTTCGAGCATGCGGGTGAGGAATTCGCGGCTCATGTCCGGCAGCAGGCTGTTGGTGAGGATGGTGTCGATCATCCGCCCGCCGCTTTCGGTTTCGGTGCAGCGGGACACGATCAGGTCGACCACGTCGTCGTCGTAATCGAAGGCGACTTTGTGGGTGTTCTCCACGCGCTTCTTGATGCGGTTGAGTTGCAGGCGGGTGATCGCTTTCAGCATCTCGTCGCTCAGCGGGTAGTACGGAATGGTCACCAAGCGGCCGAGCAGCGCCGGCGGGAAAATCTCCAGCAGCGGCTGGCGCAGGGCCTTGGCGATTTCCTCGGGCTCGGGGATGTTCGCCGGGTCTTTGCAGACCTGGGAAATCAGCTCGGTACCGGCGTTGGTGGTCAGCAGGATCAAGGTGTTCTTGAAGTCGATCACCCGGCCTTCGCCGTCTTCCAT
>ENA-OOPK01000025-OOPK01000025.1-human-oral-metagenome-genome-assembly--contig:-NODE-25-length-9172-cov-6.198121_pt1 | contig 9172 bp, 8 predicted proteins | sample MGYA00245262_ERZ501133 | MGnify/ENA primary metagenome ERZ501133 (study PRJEB25959, sample SAMN05335003) | human oral metagenome | host: human-associated | place: USA: California | collected 2014-03-31...
GATCTCTGGGCGTTGAATCACAGACCTACGCCTCGCAGAAACCAGATAGAGTATGGTCAATGCTATGGCCCCGATGGCTATGGGTACTATGTTGCTGGTCAACGTGTAGACGACGATGATTAAGGGTCTCATATCAATGATATGAGACCCTTACGTTACATAACGCTACGTTTGACAGTATTCACCCCTTCCTGACCTGCCTTTTGAACATCTTTTGTTCCGCTGGTAAGGCCTTCCAATGCTTTTCCTGCGCTCACCCCTGCCCATCCCAGCGCGCCCATCCAAAACACTGGCAGGATGATGAACATCGAGCCCATCACGAAGTTTAAGATTGCGTCCTGGGTGGCAGTGTTCAAACCCATCACAGGATCAAATGATAAATGCGGAGAACCGGCTCCATATAAAGCGTCCAATATCGTGGTATCGACCCATCTAGCCAGTTGAAACCAAAAGTCCACGAATATCAGAGCGAAAAAAACAACGGACATAGTCATGGCCACTTTTAGTTGGTAAGCCCCGACGATTAGCACCAAGGGAATGCAAATCACCATCGCCATTTTCAAGAACGCCATGACCATCGGTAGCGCCTGGCGAACCATGTCCATCGCTGGAAAATAGGCCATAGATCCTAATGCAACCCCGAGAGTCCCCGCTGCCCGGGCTGCACCATTCCACACAGTTCCGTCGATTTGTCCCCCGTAGTCCGTATAAACATCCCCTTTCACCTGGTTCGACGGCGAGACCAGTTGCCGGACAAGCGAGTCAGTGACTTCGTCCGGGGACAACCACTTTGCCCAGCCGAGCATTTTGGTCATGAGGTCCGGCGACACTTGAGCCTTGATACGGTCCCGCAGTCCCACTCCGCTATCTGACCACCATTGTTTGCAAGTTGGATAGCCCCCACCTCCACCCACTTGTGGTAAACCCACATCACGAGATGCGTTATAGGGCCATGATGCCCTTGGAGTTTTGGAGTAGTCCGTGTCGTAATAACCCGAGGTGTTCAATAAATAGTGCGAACCAATCCAGCTGAGTTCCTGCGCAAAACGAGGGTCATTCCCTTGCGCTCCCAATTCGGGTTGGCGCATGAATAATCTGGCACGGGAGGGTCCATAGCAATCGTGCGTAAAGTCGCCAATTTCCTGAGCCAATAGCGGGTTGTTGATCTTGGTGTTGCTAACTTCCATGCGTACTTGCCGTAAATCAGTCCCGCAGGGAATTGCTGCTACAGCGCCATTGGTTAATCCCTTTGATAATGCATGCATTAATGCCCACCACATGGGCATCTGGGCACTCTTTCCTGCCAGTGAGCTGAATGTTGTGTTCCAGCCTGTGTCTGTGGGTTTAGGTAAGTTGTATTGACATTGCTGAGCTCTACTCTGGTCAAATGCCAAGGTATCAAAACTCACATTGACGGCTGGTACAGCGAAGAATGCGACTACGATGTAGCCAACGTAGATATTGGTTTCGATACGTGCCAGTGAGAGAACGCCTTTGTTGCCCTCATCGGCCCCCTCACCACGGACTTTCAGCCACTCTCGAATAACGATGATGCAGAAGGGGAGGGCGAATAGACCGGTATCTGAAATCATCGCCCAGATACCATTGTTGATGATCCAACCGACCAACGTCAGGTAGTACTCTAAATAGTCATTGGTGTAGAGCGTCACAGAACACCCCCTGCCTGATACAGCACCTTGCTCAGTTCAACCATCAGAAATAATAAGATCACCATTATCTCGATCTTCAACAGGCCTTTGCGCCGTTTCGAGCGTTCTGAGTTCGATAACCGTACCTTGAATTTGAACCAGGCAACGGTCAGTGCGATATAAAGCATTAGGCGCCAGGTAAAGAGCGGCCAATAGTGGTCGGTGCGCCAGGCTTGCCATTGCTCGGCGCTGTCGAACATGTTCATCAGGACAGCGCTGAGTAGGACTACGAGGGCGGCAGTCGCGAGCAAAACACCCAGAACAAGCAGAATGCTCCTCCCGGTTCGTCGAACCAGCGAACGGTTGGGAGCGGCGACAGGCTCCTGTATTTCGGTCATGGCCTTTCTCACTGTTTGTTCTGGGCGGGTGACTGCAACTGGTCCAATCGATTCGTTTCTGGGGCTCCCGGGGACACGCCACGAGAGTCTTCTGCCCGTGCTTTGCTGCGTTCAATGATGGTCAGAGGCGAGTTCTTCGCGAGCTGCTGACGCATGTCCAGTTCCATTTTGAGGTTGCCGATCTCCTGTTGCAGCGAGGAGCTCTGCTGGCCGACTGCCTGGACGGCGAGGTCATTAGCCGCGACGTTCGGTTCCCGACTGCCTGCCATCAAGGTGCGCTGTAGGGTCAGAGCTTTCTCCAACACATCGGACAACGCGACTTCGGAGGCAAGCCGGCGAGCGAGTACGTCCTGGTCGCGCTCATCCTTGAGTGCTGCTACAACGCCTCGGGTGATGGGTAACGAGTTGCTGCTCGCTGCTTCCAGGTTTTCTAGCGACAGCGTTTTGCTTCCGCTCAGCAGTTCCTGCAGGGCCTTCAGCTTGGTGTCGTACGTTTCCTGGATCAGCGGCGTGAGGCCGACGCCTGCGGCTGTCACCGTTTTAGGGCAACTGTCACAGGTCTGCTGTTGTTGTTCACCCAGGACACGATTGGCAAAGGTGGTGGCTTCCTGGGGCGATGACCAGACATTGCACACCATGCCGTTGTTGCAGTTCGCTTTACTGATGGATGCGGTGTCGCCGGCCGCGCGCTTGTTCAGAAGGTTGTAGCCCGCCTTGGTGACGTCGCCTACGATACGAATTGGCTTCTGACCGGAACCACCTGCTCTATCACCACCAACCCAAGTGACGCTATCAACGTGAGGAATAATATATTTAGCTAAGGCGACAACCAGAGGAAGGTTGTTGTCCCACCTTGCTTCCTCATCATCAAGATCATTCCCTACACTAGCAAAAAGAATGATCTCATCACACTTATTGTCACGTATCAAATCACAAAGTGCCCAAACATTATCTGAGGTTGATTTCGTAGCGTAGCGAAGTGAAACCATCATTTTTTCCTCACATAGTCGATCTGCGGCCCCGTGCCCTTAGACCGAAACGACGATAATTCTGCATTCCTTTCTCCGTCACCACCATAGAAAGATGGCTCTTCGCCAAAAGAAATACCCGAGGCAACCAGTGATCCTTTCCCCTTGCTCGCCCCCCCTTTGATAGGAGAAAAGCCTGCCCCATGAATCATTTACGGAGCAGGCGATGTTCTCTATTTTCCGCCGCAATAAAGCGCTACCCGCCCAAAGCCCCTCCCCTAACGGTTTTATACAGCCGGCCTCTAGCCAAGCACTACTGGCATCGCCGCGCCGTCAGAAACTACTGGAGAACATTTGGCAGCGCGCATCGTTATCTCGCTCACAGTTTGTCGAGCTCTATAGGCGTCCACTTGAGCGCTACGCGGAGTTGGTCCAGCAGCTCCCTGCTTCGCAAAACCACCATCATGCACACCCTGGCGGCATGCTGGATCACGGGCTTGAAATCGTCGCCTATGCCTTGAAAATTCGACAGAGCTACCTGCTTCCTATAGGCGCACCGCCGGAGTCTCAATCAGCACAGGCTGAGGCCTGGACTGCCGCCGCGGCTTACGGCGCTCTGATACACGACCTCGGCAAGATCGCCGTCGACGTGCACGTCGAGCTGGCAGGAGGTAAAACCTGGCACCCGTGGCACGGCCCAATCGATCGTCCCTATCGATTCCGTTACGTGAAAGGACGCAACTACCAACTTCACGGAGCCGCTGCCGCACTGATCTACGCGCAGATCCTCTCCTCAGAAATCTTAGATTGGCTGGGCATTCCACGCCATCCGGCCACTCAGTCCACCAACATCCGGCCACCTATTCCACGGTCATCCGGCCGGGCAGTCGGAGCGCAGCGACGCAGGTTTGCATTGTTAGTCTGAAGTCTCTGTCGCCGTCAATTTCGTTGCGCGCCTGCGCATCGATTCGCCCTTCAGTTCGATCCGATAAGCGTTGTGCACCAGCCGGTCGAGGATCGCATCGCCCAAGGTTGGATCGCCGATCAGCGCATGCCATTTGTCCACCGGCATTTGGCTGGTCACCAGCGTCGAGCGGTTGCCGTAACGGTCGTCCAGCAGTTCAAGCATGTCGCGCCGTTGCGCAGCGGTAAACGGCGCCAAGCCCCAGTCGTCCAGGATCAGCAAGTCGGTCTTGGCATAACCCGCCATCAGTTTCGCGAAGCGGCCGTCGCCGTGGGCCAGGCCTAGTTCTTCCATCAAGCGCGGCAAGCGCAGATAACGCACGCTGTAACCGTCGCGGCAGGCCTTATGAGCCAGCGCGCAGGCGAGCCAGGTTTTGCCTACGCCAGTTGGGCCGCCGATGATCAGGTTCAGGCCGTCGCGCAGCCACTGGCCGCTGCCCAGTTGCAGGATCAGGGACTTGTCCAGACCGCGCGGGCTGCGGTAGTCGATGTCTTCCAGGCAGGCGTTATGGCGCAGTCGTGCAGCCTTGAGGCGAGTAGTCAGGCGTGCGTCTTCGCGCTCGGTCAGCTCGCGGTCGACCATCAGACCGAGGCGTTCGTCGAAGCTGAGATCGTTGATGTCAGGCGTTGCATGTTGTTCGCCAAGCGCCTTGATCATGCCGTGCAGTCTCAGGGTTTGCAGCTTATCGAGTGTCGGGTTGGGCAGCATTTTGGTGCTCCTTTTCAGGTCAGTGGTAGTAGCCGGGGCCGCGCAGATTGATGTGTTCTTCGGGCAGTAACGGCAGGTTTTGCTGGGCCAGCGGTAGCCGTTCCAGCCCTTGGCGCAGGATCGATTCGAGGCTTTTGTAACTGCACGCGCCCAGTGCCAGCGCACGCTGACAAGCGGCTTCCAGCCGCTCTTCGCCGTGCTGTTTGCTCAGGCGCAGGATGCCCAGGCAGGCGCGGAAGCCGTGCTGCGGATGGATTCGGCGTTCGAGGATGTAGGCGATGACGCCGGCCGTATTTGGGCCCGTCTGCTCTGCCCAGCAGATCAGTCGCTGCGGCGTCCATTCGGCGTGTTCGCGGTGGCTCTTGGGCATGTGTTCGGTTTGGGTGGTGTGGCGGCCTTTATGCGGCGAGCGCAGGTGGCTGGCCACGCGCTGGTTGGCGTGGAAGCACTCGACGGTCTGCGCAGTCAGCCGCACTTCGAGTTGGTGCTTCACCAGCTGATACGGCACCGAGTAGTAATGGCCGTCGACCTCGACGTGGTAGTCGATGTGGACGCGTACCTTTTTCCATTCGGCGTAGACGTAAGGGTGTTCCGGCAGCGCTTGCAGCGCCGGTTGGTCGATGCTCTCGAAGGCTGACCGGCGTGAGCCGGGCAGCTTCTTGAAGGGCTTCTGATTGAGGCGATCCAGCAGCAGCGCGATGGCTGTGTTGAGTTCGCCCAGCGAGAAGAACTGGCGGTTGCGCAGCACCGCCAGGATCCACCGCTCGACTACCTGTACGCCGACTTCAACCTTGGCTTTGTCCTTGGGTTTACGCGAGCGCGCGGGCAGCACGGCTACGCCGTAATGCTCGGCGAGATCGCGGTAACTGGGGTTGATATCCGGCTCGTAGCGATGCGCCTTGGTGACGCCGCTGCGCAGATTGTCCGGTACCAGAATCTGCGATGTACCGCCGAGAAAGGCGAAGCAGCGTACGTGCGAGCCCAGCCAGTCGGGCAGTTTCTGCGACCAGGTGGCCTCGGCGAAGGTGTAGCTGGACGCGCCGAGGACGGCGACGAAGATCTGCGTCTGGCGGATCTCGCCGGTTCGCCGATCAATGACCGGCACGGTCTGGCCGGCGTAATCGACAAACAGCTTTTCGCCGGCACGGTGTTCCTGGCGCATGACCACGTCGACCTTGGCAGCCCAGAGGCGGTAGTGCTCGCAGAACCAGCTGTACTGGAAGCCTTGCAGATGGGTGAGCCGATACTCTTGCCAGAGCAGGGCCAAGGTGACGCCGGGGCGACGTAACTCGGCATGGACATGAGCCCAGTCCGGCATCGGACGTTGATCGCTGGGAACCGTCGGCGCTGGCGGGAATAGACATCGCTCCAGTTCGGCGTCCGACAACTGCGTGGGCCAAGTCAGGCCGCTGGCAGCAAAGCGATTGAGGTACTCACCGACGCTGGCTCGACCCACTTGCAAGCTGACAGCGACCTGGCGGGCAGATAGGCCGACCTCGAATTTGAGACGTAGCACTTCCCTAATTTTACGCATGGATAACCGCTCCACGACACCTCTCTGCTTCGATAAAAGAGGTCGATGGTAGTGAATTAATCCTGCGTTGCTGCCTGCTTTAAGGGTGGCCGGATGAGCGTGGAACGGGTGGCCGGATCACCGTGGAATCAGTGGCCGGATGTTCATGGAATAGGTGGCCGGATGGCCGTGGAATCCGCAGATTGGCTCAGTAATTTCCCCGAAGTGTGGTCGCAGTTAATCTTCATTTTGGCTGGTCAGTACGAACATGCCGGCATTTTGGGAGAGATCGTGGTCAAGGCCGATCAGGCGTCCGTCGCACAGGAGCTCGGTGGAAATCCAGCCCGCGCGCTGTCCGCGCCCAAACAGTCTTTGCAGCGTCAATTAGCAGATGGGTTGCGTCACCTGGTCCGAGATACATTCAAACTGAATCAACCCGATGGACCGTCAGATGGATGGCTGACACAGGATGCTCTTTGGCTGGTTAGCAAGCCTATTGCTGATCAATTGCGAGCCTATTTGCTGACCAAAGGCGTTGAAGGTGTACCCAGTACGAATGCGCCTTTCTTCAACATGCTGCAAGATCAGGGGGTAATCCAAACCAATGCCCAAGACAAGGCAATCTGGAAAGCCACGATAGACAATGGTCGTGGCTGGCGAAACACCTTCACCCTGCTGAAGCTCTCACCGGCACTGATCTGGAATGATCCAAGTGATCGGCCCACAGCTTACGCTGGGACTCTTGAGGTAGAAGCTGGCAACCCGGTAGAAGACTCTGCAGCTGAAAATACCGTCGCCACACCGGCCAAAAAGTTGCCTTCGGAAATTCAATCCAGCCCTGTGCCGGCGCCTTTAGCACCGGCACAGCCATCACCGTTCGAACTACCTCAGCATTCCTCGAGCAGTACAGATGAATTTGACGAGCTACTGGCGCTCCTTGGTAACATCAATGAGCCATCAGAAGACACCAAAAACAAAGCGGTCTCAGCGGCACATACCGCGCCTCCGAAACTGGATGAAATCCAGCCTTCCCAAACCTCCAATCAAGGAGGTGCGCCTTTAGCAATAATCGAAGAAGTCACTCCGATGCCTAGCAATAACACCGAGATCGGTCAGGGATTTGTTGAATGGCTTAAGAAAGGCATCGCATCCCGGACCATCATTATCAACGATACCAAAGCGCTGGTTCATACCGTAGCAGGGACCGCTATGCTGGTAACGCCTGGAATTTTCAAACGCTACGTCCTTGAATTCCCCCATATCGAACAGCAAGCCAAAGTACAGCAAGTCAGCGCCTGGCAGCTGGTTCAACGTAGTTTCGAGAAACAGAAACTTCATCGAAAAACGCATAAGAGTTTGAATATTTGGACCTGTGACGTTGTTGGACCTCGAAAATCCAAGCAGCTCAAGGGGTACTTACTACTAGACCCGCGAACAATCTTCTCTGAGGTCCCTTTCGACAATATCAGCCTGTCCTTGAAGTCAGAAGCAACGGAGCCGCCACAATGACGACGCCCTCGAATCTGACGGAGGAATACATCTTTGCCCATGATCTGCGGCCTGCCAGTGCAAAGATCTATCGCGCCTCGACCAAAGCACTACTCAAGCATTTCCGAACGGCCTCAGTTGAGGAGATCGATCATCGTGCGGTTCTGACATGGCGAAAAAAAGTCCTTGAGAACGGATTATCCAAACGCAGCTGGAACACCTATTCAAATCACCTTCGAACTGTTTGGGGCTACGCCATAGAACACGGCCTGATGACCCATACCACGATCAACCCATTCAAGAAAACCAGCGTTATCCCACCAAAGCGAGCCAGCAAGACAATCAATGGAGACGCCATCCAACGAGCACGCAACTGGCTCATATCCCTTGTAGGCCAAGAACGTTGTACGCATGAACGTAGCCAGATCACACCTGCCTGGTTCTGGCTCAGCGTCTTCGAGATGTTTTATTACACAGGCATACGTCTGAATGCCCTGCTGTGCCTGCGTTACAAAGATATCGACTGGGACAGCCAGATGATCTTGGTCCGCGGTGAAACAGAGAAGACCCATCGGGAGTTTTTCCTCCCCATTATGGAAGGACTCGCTCCACACTTATCCAGGATCTTGGGGGAGGCCGAGAAAATCGGTTTTTCACCAGACGATCAGCTGTTCAACGTCAACAGATTCTCTCGTCACTTCCATGGCAAGGAAATGAACATCGACCAGGTGGAGTCAATGTACGGCAAGCTCACCGATAAGATCGGCGTGCGCATGACCCCTCACCGCTTCAGGCACACATTAGCAACAGACTTGATGAAGCAGCCTGAGCGAAACATTCATCTCACGAAAAGCCTGCTGAATCATTCGAATCTAGCGACAACGATGAATTACATAGAGGCGGACTACGACCATATGCGTGCTGTTCTACATGAGCGGAGTCGGGCTCAGGGCGCTCTGAGCCGAGTGACACGGGTTGATCCAAGTGGCAAACCCTCTGCCCCCTTACCCGCCAAAATAGGTGTGCATTCACAGGAAACCGCTCAACCAGAGCCCAAGAAGCTGCCAGCTCCACAACAATCTAGCAGCACAGAGGTCAGTATTGATCGGCGGACCAAGTCGACTGGCCGAAGCGCGCTACAGAAGGCTCTCGAGCTCGCATCTGCGCAACTGCATCGCGAGTCAATGACATGCTCTATGGACCCACCAGTAGATCAAGTAGAGCAGAGTCTACTATTGACGCTAATGGCGAGCGGGCTTGGTGTCGGCACATTCAGGAAACGCACCTCAACTGAGCATTCAATGCGAAGCTCATCATTTTCCAGAGCATCGCCCTAGTACGCTCATAATCAAAGCGCACTGGCTATAGGGAATTCTGGTTGGCCAGAGGCTTTCGCATGCCCGGAATAAAGAACCAGGTCGAAATCCGGATTTTTTCCAGACGAACGGTACGACTTTGCTCAAGGCACAAAAAAGCGAGCTCGA
>ENA-OOPK01000026-OOPK01000026.1-human-oral-metagenome-genome-assembly--contig:-NODE-26-length-9008-cov-8.033330_pt1 | contig 9008 bp, 7 predicted proteins | sample MGYA00245262_ERZ501133 | MGnify/ENA primary metagenome ERZ501133 (study PRJEB25959, sample SAMN05335003) | human oral metagenome | host: human-associated | place: USA: California | collected 2014-03-31...
GAATTTTTGGACTTATTTATTATTTTAAAAATTTAAATCTGAAATATGATGAGCTTAAGAAGAATCATATGAAGAATATAAGATTCAAAAGAAATTTCCAGTTGTTTAAACGAGAATTGGAAGCAGAGGAGCCAATTAATTTTGACAATCCTAAGGAATTATTCTTTGTTGGAAATCCAGGTGGAAAACTTCATATGGCAATAATTTCTAATCCTTACTGTGGATTTTGTAAAGGGGGACACGAAATTATTCAGAAACTATTGGATAAGTCCGAAGATATTTCGGTACAGATAAGATTTAATTATCGAGATTTCCATGCCGATGAGAATTTTAAAAAGCTTTTGTCCAAACTATATGAAATATATTTAAAGGATCAGAAAGAATTTTTAAATGCATTGCACTTCTGGTTTGAAAAAAGGGACCATGATGTATTCTTTAAGACTTATGGCGAGGCAGAAATTAATCAGCCTTTCCTTCATGCATTGGAAATTCAAACATTGGAGAACGATAAACATTCACTGAATTTCACGCCGATATTTATTGTTAATAAGTATAAATATCCGAGTGTATATGAGCGCGAAGATATTTATTATTTTATCGATGACTTAATGGAAGAACAATAGTTTCCATTTTAGATAGTAACATTCGTGATTAACAACCAATTAAATAAATATTATTATGAAAAAGTTAACAAGAAAACAAGCAAGCAGCATTTCAGGTGGATTGGCATGCAGAAGTGAAGATTATTATTGCCCTGGAAATTCTTATTGCTGCATAAGCAATATGCGTTGTATGATTTCAACTCAAACTTGTAAAGACTAAATCTGCTGAAAATATCCAATATTTTTAGATGAGAAAGGAGCCTTAAGGCTCCTTTTTTATTGATTGTTTTCAAAAAATGACTATAATCATTTATCAGAAATTATTCTGGACATATAGCCAAAATAATTATTTATTTTTCTTAAATTCACAAAAATGGGCTTTCAGAGCTTTTATAGATATTGACAAATTAAAATAATATGAAAAAAATTATTTTAGGTATTATAACAGTACTTGTTCTTCTGGTTGTAATTGTATTGGTAAAGACTTATACTTATCCGTTTAAAAAAGTAAATGTAAATGCAAAGTCAGCAATGAATATTCCACAGAATGATTCAGCGATATATCGATTTTCTGGAGGATTGAAAATTCCGACTATTTCTACGGGGGAGTTAGGTGATTTTGACTATACCAGTTTTGACCAATTTAAAAAATATTTAAAAGAAACTTATCCTCTTATTTATCAGCATACAGAATACCAGGAAGTAAACGGTTACGGATTGGTTTTTAAGTTGAAGGGAAGTAATTCAGGTTTACAGCCTATTTTATTTCTTTCCCATATGGATGTTGTGCCACCCGGTGATGCAGATGTTAAAAATAAAGAAGAAAATATTTTCAGACCACAGGATAAACCAGCTGCTTCTCCAAAAGAAGTAGCAGAGGACTGGGATTATGCACCTTTTTCGGGTGCTGTGGCAAACGGTCGTATTTATGGCAGAGGAGCATTGGATATGAAAGGAATGCTTTTCTCTTTAATGGAATCCTTAACCACACTTATTAAAGAAAAGCATATACCACAACGGGATATTTATCTTGCATTCGGTTTTGATGAAGAAGTAGGCGGAAGAAAAGGAGCGGTGAAGATTGCCGAATATTTTAAATCGAAAGGATTGGAGTTTGATGCTGTTTACGATGAAGGCGGAATTATTGTAGAAAAAGGCAGTATATCCGGAATCAACTCTGATGTTGCATTAATAGGATGTGCGGAGAAAGGCTTTCTTTCAGCCAGAATAAAAGTAAAAGGATTGGGAGGACATTCTTCCATGCCACCTATTGAAAGTGCAATTGGAAAAGCCGCTGTTATTATGCAGCGATTGGAAGATCATCAGATGAAACCGATGATTACTCCGTTAATACAGGAATTTTTTGACAATGTTGGCGGAGCAATGCCTTTTACTAACCGTATGGCTATTGCAAACCGTTGGCTGCTGAACCCTGTTTTGCTTTCACAGCTTACTAAAAATAATTCTACCAATGCATTAGTGCGTACGACTACAGCTCTTACGATGATGAAAGGGAGCGATGGAACCAATGTGCTCTCTCCTGAAGTAGAATTTGTAGTTAATTTCAGATTACTTCCCGGAAATACTGTGAAAGATGTTAAAAATCATATCGCTAAGGCTACTAAAGGCTTTGATGTGGAAATAGAAGAAGTTGATAATACCAGAGAAGCTTCTGCAGTGTCTTCTACAAAAACAAAAGCTTATAAAGTAATAGAATCCGGAATTAAGGAATTGTATCCGGAAGCTTTAGTTTCCCCTTATCTTACTGTAGGTGGTACAGATGCTTATAAATATCAAATTGTAAGTAAGAATATTTACAGATTTATTCCATTTAAAATAAATCATGCCGAACAGCAAAGTATACACAGTACAAATGAATATATTAGTATTGAAAACTATATGCGGATGATTCGTTATTTCGAATATGTGATGAAGAATTATGATAAATAATAATTCATATTAAACATAGAATATATTCTATTTCTAAAATATAAGAACCTTCCAATCGGAGGTTCTTTTTATTTAAAATAAAAAACATGTCTATACTTAGTTGCCTTAAACGAATTAAAAAAAGGAGATAAAAACTTTATCTCCTTGTAAAAAACTATTTTGTGAATAAGTCTGCTTTTAGACAAACCTAAAGTTTATATAAGATTTATTAATCGTTTACACATTTAGGCTTGCAGTCATCACTTGGATTTATTTCAGGATCGCAAAGAGCTACACTTTGCTCCATGTGCATATATTTAGGGCATCCATAAATATGACCCCCACCACCAAGTTCTACCATGCCAGGCTGACCTCCGATAACAGATTTAAGTTCATTTCTTGTGATCTTTTTTAGATTTTTCATATTAAATATTTATTTGGTTGAACAGTAAATATACTAATTATTCACGTGATTGTGATAAAAAAATAAAAAATAGAGAAATAAAAAGCCTTTATTATTCGGGAATAATAGTCGTATTTTTACAAAATGGAACTGGAAGAAACGATTATTGAGATTCTAAAAACAAAGAAAATCAAAACCGGCGGAAACTGTGGAACTTATGCTGCTGCGATGTGTTATGATCTGGATATTCCTTATCAGGAGGTGAAACCAATTTTGGAAAAGCTGGAGGCAGAAGATAAAATCTTTTACCGCATCGGAGTTGCCGGAAGACTTATTTTCTGGAAATAAATCAGTATTATTCTATAAAAAATAAAGGAACTTTTTGAGTTCCTTTTATAATATAGTTTTATGCTGTAATAGGCGTATTTGAAGAAGAGTCTTCTTCCTGTAAGCTTGGTAATTCTTTTCTTTTTCTCCAGAAATAGAAAGCTACTATTGAAGTCGCAATAGGCAGACCAATTCCAAATTCATCTATATAATATATCGTTTTTCCGTTGTCTATTGTAAGTGGTGTAAGTATAGCCTGTATAAATAGATTATGACTGGCATGTAAAATAACACCAGTCCATAGGCTGCCGGATTTCATGCGGAACCAGGTGAAAATAAAGCAGCAGGCAAAGATCATAACCGTGAAACAGATTAATGCCAGCCATTTAGGCCCACCTGTATTATAGTTGGAAAAAAGCAGAAGTGGATAATGGTACAGAGACCAGATAACACCCATCCATAAAGAAGTAGAGGTATAGGAATTCATTTTTGCCAGTTGTGGAGTAAGAAATCCCCGCCAGCCAATTTCTTCACCCAGCGCAGAACTCATAGACCGGATCATTCCAAAACTACCCATTAACAGAATGTATAAAAAGATTACAAGTCCGTCAGGTAAATTCCATCCCATTCCTTTGGCTGTTTCCGCTACAAACTCATGATTGTAAAAACCTCCAACACCACTTATCCAAACCACCAGATAAGGCACGGCTGAATAGAGTAGTGGGATTGCAAAAGCCAATAACTGATATTTTGTGAGTCCCCATTTCCAGCCTAAAGATGCAATAGGAATTTTCCGGATACGACAGGTAAGCAGAGCAGCAATAGCAGGACACCACATTATAATCATAGCGTAAGATATGGCACCGCCACCAAGTTGTCCGGTCCGGATACACATATAATAAACCGGAATACATAAGAGAAGTGTTAGTCCCAGATAAGTAGCAATATTCTTTCTGATCTCCGGCTTGGAGGTTAAAGTATTTTCCATAAACAGATTTGGTGTGATTAATTTTATTAAAATTACATTTATTTTATTGATTGACTTGTTTTTTATATTAATGTTTTTCTGTTACACATATATCTGTCAGGAATATTGAAAAAACTGTAATTTAGTCCGCAGAAACATTTCTGAATTATGTCCAAATTAAAAACTGCCAGAGAATTGAAAAACCTGACACAGGAAGAGTTGTCGGAGAAATCAAAAATATCTGTCAGAACCATTCAGCGTATTGAAGCCGGAACCGAACCTAAAGGCCATACATTAAGGTCTTTGGCTCGGGCATTAGATGTAGAAGAATATTCGCTGCAAGACAAGATGATTGTTTCTGAAACAGAGACTTCTAAAGATGAAACAAGACCAAAAGAAGAGTTTACCGAAGTAAACTACACCTCTGTAAAAATTATTAACCTGTCTTCTGTACTTTTTATTTTACTGCCGCCTCTCAATATTTTAGTTCCTTTATTACTCATGTTTACAATGAAACAAAAAATAATCTGGTGAAGCAGATTATTTCTGTTCAGATTATGTGGACAGTATTAGCACCTGTTATATTTATATTGGGAGTATTTCTAAAGTTGGGCCGTCAGTTTACATTAGTGTTGATGATTCTCATAGTGCTGTCTAATCTGTTTATTATTTTACGTAATGCTGCAGAAATAGATAAGAATAAAAAATTATTCTATAAGCTGAATTTCAGCATGATGTAACTTCTGTCAGGGCTTTGTCGGGTTTTTGTCGGGTTAGTTTTTAGCAAAAATTTATCCCAAAATAGAATCTTTGTAAAAAATAACAATGACAAAATATGCCCGTTTTTTCATTTCTGCCGGTATCGGAATTTTTAGTGTCCTCCATGCGCAGGCAGATCAGAAGAGTACATTGTATAAAGCTATTATGGCTAAAGACAGCCTGCTTTTTTCCGTGGGATTTAACACATGTAACTTAGAACAGACAGAACGTTTGCTAAAGGAGCCTTTTGAGTTTTATCATGATAAAACTGGCTTTGCGGATAAAAAGAAATTTTTAACAGATCTCAGAAATAATTTATGCAGTAAACCGGAAACATTTCGTGCAAGACGTGCTCTGGTTAATGGAAGTACAATTATTTACCCGCTGTATAAAGACGGGAGATTATATGGTGCTGTTCAGAATGGTGATCATTGGTTTTACGAAACAATAAACAAAGAGCCTGAAAGATTAGCGGGAGCAGCTAAATTCACACACTTGTGGCTTCTGGAAAATGGAGAGTGGAAGCTTTCCCGGTCATTAAGCTTTGATCATCAACCCAAAGAAAATATTAATGAGGGATCTGGCTTCGAAAACGATCAGAAGCTCGAATCATGGTTGAAAGAAAACAAAATTCCGGTTTTAGGATTAGGAGTTATTGAGGAAGGCACATTGAAGCAAGTAAAAGTTTTTGGAGAAATAAAGAAAGGAATTTCTGCACCTTATAATACTTATTTCAATGTGGCATCGCTCACAAAGACTGTAACAGCAATGGTGGCATTACGTCTCATCAGTCTTGGAAAGTTGAAACTGGATGAGCCTCTTGATCAGTATTGGACAGATCCGGATATTGTAAATGATCCAAGATACAAGATGCTTACCACAAGAATTGTTCTTTCGCACCAGACAGGATTCCCGAATTGGAGATGGAATAATAAAGATAAAAAACTAAGTTTTGAATTCACCCCCGGAACTAAATACCAATATTCTGGGGAGGGTATGGAATACCTGAGGAAAGCTCTTGAACATAAATTTGGAAAACCTTTGCCGGTACTGGCTAATGAACTTATTTTTCAGCCTTTGGGAATGAAGGATACAGATTATATTTGGAATAAGAGTTTTGATGAATCAAGGTTTGCTATTGGATATGATAAAGAAGTTAAACCTTACCCGATTGAAAAGAGTACAACTGCCAATGCTGCAGATGACCTGATCACGACGGTAGAAGATTACGGGAACTTTTTAGTGAATGTATTAAAAGGAGGCAATCTAAAACCGGATGTCTATCAGGAAATGATAAAAAAGCAGGTGGAAACAGGAACAGACAAATATTTTGGGTTAGGCTTTGAAATATATGATTTGGGAAATGGCGAATTTGCTCTGTCACATGGCGGATCCGATAACGGGACACGGTGCCTTGTTTTTGTATTGCCAAAAACAAAAAATGGAATCCTGATATTTACTAACGCTGATGAAGGCTATAAAGTTTACGAAAAATTGATTCTCCAATATTTGGGGAAACAAGGAAGAAGAATTGTAGATATTGAAATGAAGAAATAATCAGATAAAAATATAACCGCACAAATACTTGGTGATTTGTGCGGTTTTGTAGTTAATCAGTTTAAATATTAATTAAAAAGTCAAATTAATCCTTGCAAAAAGGAATCTTCCATTCATACCAAACTGAGATACGTTTCTGGAGTATACAAACTGATTCTGATTGGAAAGATCAATTGTTGCAGGTGTTGCCGGGTAAGTGATATTTCCGTTAGCATCAACACCCGATGGTCTTTTTGCATTTACAGGGCCATAATTAAGATCCGGATAAACATCGAAAATATTGTTAGCGCCTACTGTTAATCTTATAGATTTATTGAATTTATAACCAACAGATAGGTCTGTTACGACCCTGCCTCCCCACACTGGATGTTCTGTTTCTACAGCTTGTCCGTTAATTACCTGAGCCTGAATAATACCATCCCCATTAACATCAACAGTATTAGGATCTGTCACTTTTCCAAAGTAAACATTTCGCATCAAAAAGCTTAGATTTCCTAAATCTAAAGTATTGTTCAGGGACATCTTCAATCTTGGAATAGCTTCTTCCAGATAGACTCTGCTGGTTTCGGAGTAATATCTGTTGATTTGCCCTGCATTAACTAATATATCTGAACCTTTAATATCTCCGATTCTGTTTGTTTTGGCAACCATCAAAGCGAAATCTGAATTAAGCATTGTTTTGGCTCCAAATCTTGCTTTATGCGAAATTACAGCTTCAATTCCTTTGGTTTGAGTATTAATAGCATTGGCAAAGAATGTCGCTGCATTGGCGCCTGCCTGTTCAAAAGCATTGTAAAGTTTTTCCTGATTAGATCCCGGTGTACCAGGTGCCGACGGTTTGGAGAACTGATCCGTAAGTACAACTCTATCATTAATGCGGATGTAATAGCCATCTACGGTGAAGGTAAGATTGGCTTGTGGGATTTTAGCTGTAAATCCTACAGAGAAACTTTTAGATTCCTCTTGCTTCAGAGACGGGATTCCGAGAATTTTGGCTGCTTCAGAATCGTTAGAGAAAGTTCCCACTTCATAAGGTACACCACCAACAAACTGAGTAGAAGTAGAGTTAAAATAAATCTGTTGTAAGGAAGGTGCACGGAATCCGGTAGAATGAGCTGCTCTGAAGTTCAGATTATTTGTTATTTTGTAACGTGTTGCAATTTTATAATTAAAGGTAGAGCCGAAGTCCGAATAATTTTCGAATCTTAGAGCAGCACTTAATAACCATTTGTCAGTAATATCCAATTCTGAGTCTATATAAGCGGCGACTGATTGTCTGCTTTTATTCAAAGCGTTTTCCGGACGAAATCCAGGAAATACCTGTGCACCACCAGGTCTGCTGCTGCCGTAAAAATCTGTTGGTTTTAAGGAGGTATCAGTTTTAGGTGTTACCAGATTTCCATTGATATCATAACTGGCCCATGAAGATTCCTCACCCTGAGTTATTTTAAAATTTTCAAAACGGGCTTCTGCACCAAATGCGAGATTAAAACCATTCAGCCAATTGAACTTGGTATCAAAATCAGCATTAATCGTGTTCTGGGAGAAACCTAATGATCCGGCTTTAAACTCTGTTTTATCTGAGAAGGACATTGTAGAATTGGTAGTGTTTTTAATCGTATAATCAAATGTGTTTTGTCCAAAAGTATTGCTTATATCATAGTTTACTTTGCCTATTTTTCCTTTAAATCCCGCAGCAAAAGAGATGTCGGTAACTGCGGATGCAATCTCTGGCAAGAATCCGTTGGGAAAAACAGAAGTAAGAGTCCGGCTTTGGTTAGGTCTTCTGAAGAAACCGGCTGCATTCCCGTCTCTATATGAATAACCCCCGAATGCATAACCTCTTATACCGGAAGTAATGTCGAATTCGGAATTGACGAATAACTGACCGCTTTTCAGTTTAGACTGACCGATTCGCATATTGAAGTCATTTCTTGTAAGTCCTCTGTAGGCCAGTTCGTTTTCGGTAACATCAAAATTAAGAGCTGATTGTAATGCTGATATAGTATTAGCCGATTGAATAGCCGATTGTTGCGCGCTTGTGAAATAACCTACATTTCCGGCATACTGGTGTATGTAATCAATAATACGCTGGGAATTTGGTGTATTGCTGATATTTGAAAACAGAGAATTGATATTTACTCCATTTTGCAAAGCTCTTTGTTCAATAGCATTATAGGCATTGAAAATAGTTCCGGTAGCAGCATTAGCCCTTCTGGTATCGCCTCGGCTCATTAATGATCCTGTAAAGTTGATAAAGCCATTAGAACCTATTTTTGTTCCATAGTTCAGGTCTAGCTGGTATTTATCTCCATCCCATCCTTTCTGGTGGTCATTAGATCCTTTGGAATTGAATGCGGACTAAATTACAGTTTTTTCAATATTCCTGACAGATATATGTGTAACAGAAAAACATTAATATAAAAAACAAGTCAATCAATAAAATAAATGTAATTTTAATAAA
>ENA-OOPK01000027-OOPK01000027.1-human-oral-metagenome-genome-assembly--contig:-NODE-27-length-8998-cov-3.578852_pt1 | contig 8998 bp, 10 predicted proteins | sample MGYA00245262_ERZ501133 | MGnify/ENA primary metagenome ERZ501133 (study PRJEB25959, sample SAMN05335003) | human oral metagenome | host: human-associated | place: USA: California | collected 2014-03-31...
AAATAGGAATGCTTGCCTCTATGGGATTGACATTAGCTGTGATTTCCTGTCAGAAGAAAGATTCTGCAAAAAATGAAGCTGCGGATAGTAGAGAAAATGATAAGCTGGTAAAACTTGCAGATAAATACTATGAGGCATATCTGAAGCTTAGTCCTTTAGATGCTACATATCAGGGAGATTTAAGATATAATGATCTGTTGCCTGATAATATCGATGCAAAAGTTATTACCGGGGAAATTAATTTTTACAATAACACGATAAAAGAGCTTTCTAAAATTAATTATGAAGCTTTGGATGATCAGCATAAGGTAATCTTTGATGTGCTGGATAATCAGCTTAAAACAAAGGTGGAAAGCTATGTCTATCATCCCGAATATATACCGTTTAGCCAATTCGATGGTCTGCCACTTACGATGCCTCTGTTGGGAAGCGGGAAGGGAAGTCAACCCTTCAAAACAGCAAAAGATTATGATAACTGGTTAAAACGTTTAGATCAGTTTCCTGCATGGATGGCTACTGCTGAGCAAAATTTCCGTACAGGAATAAAAAATAAAATGGTATTACCTAAGAAGCTTGTGGTGAAGATGATTCCACAGATGAATGCCGCTGAGATTATAACGACTGAATTTGATAAAAATATCTTTTATGGACCTGTAAAGGAATTTCCAAAAGATTTCACTGCAGATCAGAAGCAGAAATACACCAAACTTTTCCAGGAAGCTATTAAAGATAAAATTATTCCTGTGTATTCTCGTATGGGGAAATTCTTGAAAGAAGAATACTTGCCAAATGCCCGTGATACAGATGGTTATAATGCTTTGCCAAATGGTAAGGATATATACGCTTATTATGTAAAGACATGGACAACAACCAGCAGAACTCCGGATGAAATACATAAAACCGGTCTTGAGGAAGTGGCGCGAATCCGTGGGGAAATGGAGAAAGTAAAAGCACAGGTAGGTTATAAAGGATCGCTGGAAGAGTTTTTAGCTCATGTGAAAAATGATCCAAAAGCAATGCCGTATAAAACTTCAAAAGAGATTCTGGATGGATTTCAGGGGATTCTGACAAAGATTACCCCGAAGTTAAAAACAATGTTTAACGTAACGCCAAAAACACCATTTGAAATACGTCAGACAGAGAAATTCCGGGAGGCTACTGCCAGTGCAGAATATATGCAGGGAACTCCAGACGGTAAGAGACCTGGGATTTTTTATATTCCGATTCCGGATCCTAAGAAGTTTAATGTAACCAGTGGAATGGAATCTTTGTTTCTGCATGAAGCAATACCGGGACACCATTATCAGGTTTCTTTGCAACAGGAAAACACAAAGTTGCCTAAGTTTATGCGTTTTGGCTGGTTAGGAGCTTATGGTGAAGGTTGGGCGCTGTATTGTGAATCTCTGGGGCCGGAGTTTGGGCTTTATACGGATCCTTATCAAAAATTGGGCTCACTGAGTGACGAAATGATGAGGGCGGTTCGATTGGTAGTTGATACAGGTATTCATACAGGACAAATGTCGAGAGAGCAGGCTATAAAATATTTTCTGAGTAACGTGGCTTATGATGAAGCAGGAGCAACTGCGGAGATTGAACGTTATATGGCAATACCAGGACAGGCGTTGAGTTATAAAACCGGAGCCTTAAAAATAAGAGAGCTAAGAACAAAATATGAAAAACAGCTTGGGGCTAAATTTAGTCTGGCATCTTTCCATGATGAGTTACTAAGTCAGGGATGCCTGCCACTAAGTGTTCTGGAAAGAAAAATGGAGCTTTGGTCTAAGAAGCAATAAAAAACCGGATATATTATCCTTTGGAATATAAAGACATCATAGGTATTGGCCTATGATGTTTTTTATAGAATGTACTCAAGAAGAAGCGTTTTAGTAACCTCTTCCTACTTTTTCCAGATCCTCATTGCGTTTGTTTCGGAATCTGTATTGGTGAAAAGAGGGATTTGAGGAAACCTCCAATTCCATGCTCTTTAGCTCTGCAATCTCTATTTTAAGATTTTCGGCTGTAAAGTCTAAAAGATGGCCGCCATGCTTTTTATCGGTGGAGAGAAAGTGAAAATGAAAACCACTCACGTTTATTCCGTTTAAATATTCTGGTAAAAAATAGCCAATAAGTGTCCCCTGGACATTGTTAAAATTAAATACTCTCTGTTTATCCAGAATAGTAGAAAGAATAGGAAAAGGGGCTTCTGTTGGTGGGAAAGCTCTTGTCCTTATGTGTTCGAATTCTCCGGTTATTTTTATAGCATACATGGCGTTTTTGTTCTCGAGAGTATTCGTGATAATTCTGAATAATGATTTTCTGGCCGTCGTAGTATTGATATGGGAAATTAGATCTGCTTCAAAAAATGTAACACATGAAAATGCAATCATATAATCGTCTTTCAGAATTGTAGTTTCTCCATCTGATTTGGTCTGGTAGGCCTTTCCGTCCAATATTGTTAATTCTCCATCCAGCATTCCCGGAGCACCAAGTCCAAAATCACCTTTTTGCTTTAGGCTTTTAACAGAAATGGTTCCTTCATAAAGGCCTCCGACCAGGGCCTCGGATATGCCATAATTATAGAGAATGTTCGATGTTTTTTCTTTCTGCCGGTTTGTGCTCATTGTGTTGTAATTTGGCGTTTCGGGGTTTATTTAGAATAATAATTCCTTCACTTTTGCATTCCTAAATTAAAAAATATTATGTAATCTGATGTAATTTATTTGTTATATTTATGCTTAATAAATAATTATTATTGAATTAATTTTAATGTCAATAAGTTTTAATTGTAAATTATTATTAATCTATATAACAATAACAGTCCCGGTAAGAGAACTTTCTTACCGGGGCTGATTTTCACTCTGAAATGGAGTTTATTTTATATGAAAGATAAGCGCTACTTATCAAATAACATTTTAGTTAAAAAGTCTTTTTCGCCTTTACCGCGGGCAGGAGAATACTCTCTTCCGTAAAATATAATCTGAAGATGAAGCTTGTTCCATGCGCTTTTCGGGAATAATTTTTTAGCATCAGCCTCTACTTGTTCTACATTTTTACCTTCGGAAAGCTTCCATTGCTTCATTAGTCTGTTGATATGGGTGTCCACCGGAAATGCTGGATGTCCAAATGCTTGTGACATTACTACAGAAGCTGTTTTGTGGCCAACACCTGGTAAATTTTCAAGATCTTCAAAACTTTCCGGAACAATCCCCTGATGTCTTTCTACTAGAAGCTCGGCCATTCTTTTCAAATTTTTAGCCTTGGTATTCGACAAGCCAATCTCTTTTATCAGCTCTTTAATTTCGAATTCTTCCAAACGGGCCATCTGCTGTGGGGTTTGTGCCTTTGCAAAAAGCATGGGAGTTACTTCATTTACTTTTTTGTCTGTTGTCTGTGCAGAAAGCGCTACAGCAACTAAAAGCGTATAAGGATCGAAGTGGTCTAAAGGGATTGGCACCTGAGGATATAGTTTCTCAAGTTCTGTCATTACAGTTTCTGCTCTTTGCTTTTTGGTCATAGAAGTAGTAATTTTAAACAAAAATAAAGAATATGTTACAAGTAGGAGATAAGCTTCCTCAATTTAGAGGAATAAACCAAAATGGTGCTGAAATCGATTCGAAAAATTATTCAGGCAAAAAGCTGGTTGTTTTCTTTTATCCTAAAGCAAGCACTCCTGGATGTACAGCAGAGGCCTGTAATCTGAGAGACAATTACACAATACTAAAAGAAAAAGGTTATCAGCTACTGGGTGTTAGTGCTGATGATGAAAAACGACAAAAGAATTTTTCCGATAAATACAGTTTTCCTTTTGATCTTTTAGCCGATACTAATAAAGAGGTGATAGAGGCTTTTGGTGTATGGCAGCTAAAGAAATTCATGGGTAGAGAGTTTATGGGAATTGTACGCACAACTTTTGTTTTTGATGAAAATGGGATCTGTGTAAAGGTTATCGATAAGGTCAAAACCAAAGATCATGCGCAGCAATTATTAGAAGAATAGCGGAGTAAAAGGGAGTGTGAAAATATTATTATGTTAAACATAATAATAAAAAATATTAAATTATAGTTGATTGGTAGAATAAATGTAGATTTACCACCGCATGATAAAAGTCATATTTAATCATGTGAATAAACCAAATAACAAATTAATTTATTATGAAAAAAGATTCATTCCCCTGTTGCTGGTAGGGACACTGGCAACGACTCTTCTTGTTTCCTGCAGCAGAGAAGACAACACAGCAGAACAATCAATCACAACAGAAGCATTGGTATCGCCGTCTGCGTCTGAACTGCTATGTAGCTATGTAGATCAAAACTGGACTTTTAGTTCTGTTTTAAAGACTGGACTTACTACAACGGCTGACACTAATTTTATGAACACTCAGGTTCAGAAAAATGCTTCGCTTTGGGGGCTAAGTACACCTACCCTTAGATTTGTAGATGATCCGTCAAATCCTTCATCTACTTACAATGCAATCTCGTATTCAACCGGGAAAATTTACTATGGTTATGCCATCTATAATGATGCAAAAACAAAGAGTTCTGATAATATTGTAAATGCCATGATCCTTGCTCATGAATATGGACATCAGTTACAATACAGATACAATATTCCTTCAGTTCAGGAAAGTACAGCACGCTCCAGTGAATTGGAAGCTGATGGTTTTGCAGGTTACTACCTGAGAAGACCTACAGGTTTTAATAAAACCGATTTCTCTCAGATTGCAGCAGCTTACGAGTTTGCAGCATCTATCGGGGATAATCAGGTTAATAATCCTAATCACCATGGTACTTCTCCTCAGAGAAGAGCTGCGGTACGTTTAGGATTCTTATTAGGCCAGTATTCTTTAACTGCAACAGGCTTTGACTCTAACTTCTTTTATTATTATTCCAATGTGTTAAACGGACAGGATCCTGCTTTGCAGCCTAGTGCCAGCAACTTCCAGGTTAATCCTGAAATTGATAAAACAATCCGCGCACATATGGCTGAGTTGAAGAAAATTGCAAGTGGAGAAATTTCTGCTGAGGAATTCAAAAACCTTAACTAAATTAAACTCAGATATAAATCTATCAAAAAGACCAGCTCTAATGAGCCGGTCTTTTATTTTATTCAGTTTCAAAGTACATGAGTACTTCATTGTCATTTGGGAGGGAGACATCTTTTACATAAGCCAATCCTAACTTTCCGAGAAGCTTTTGGGATGCAAAATTTTCTTTTGAAGTGATGGCGGAAAGTTTTTCCAGGCCAAAATCTTTCATGCCGATTTCTTTTACTTTTATGGCTGCTTCATAAGCGTAGCCCTTTCCTTCGTATTCTTCCAGAAAGGAATAGCCAATATCCATTATAGGAAGGCCTTCTCTTTCGAAAATACCTACAGCTCCAATAATCTCATTGTTCTCTTTCAGTGTAATTGTATAATTCCCGAAACCAGATCTTTCAAGCTGAGGAAGAAATCTGTTCTGAATATAAGTCTGAGCATCACTGATGCTTCGCAGATTTTTATCTCCGATATATTGAATAAACTTAGGTCTGTTATACAGATCCAGGAGAAAAGCAGCGTCGTCAAGCGTTATCGGCTTTATAATCAGACGTTCAGTTTCATATGTTTTCAATGCGATTACCTTTTATAATTTTAAATATTTCGTCCCGTCCCGTTTCTGCATCCATTATATATTTTCCTCTTCCAAAAATAAAAATAATAAATCCCATGGAAAGTATTATAAGTATAGATATTAAATCATTATATGATGAATATAGAGAATATAATAAGATGCAAGAATAAATAATAATATCAGCCCAGGGATATGATGCAGAAATATCAACAATATTATATCCTTCTCTTTTAATAATATCTCCTTGAAGATCTACTTTTATAATGCTCCTATGAGTTTCAACTCTTCTTAATCTGAAATTTCTGGTGTTGATATCACCCTCGAGCAGTTTTGGTTTGTTTTTTAAATAATTTCTAAAAAATACTTTAGGTTCAATATGTTCGGAAAGTGCATCTCTTATTTCTTCAGCCGATAATCCTGTTGTGATCCTAAATCTCATTGTACCAAAAATATTAAGGAACAATAACATTAAAGATATAAGCGACTAAACTTACTAATAATACAACTCCGTAATGGAGGTTGGTTTTTCCCTGATTAAGAGACAGCATTACAATAAAGAAGGACAATGCCAGTAATACCATAGATTTTACATCTATACCTAGTACAAGATCTATATCATACATTAGGCATACCACAACAACAGCAGGAATTGTCAAACCTATACTGGCCAATGCAGATCCTAATGCAAGGTTAAGGCTGGTTTGTAATTGATTTTTTCGGGCTGCTTTAATAGCAGAGATTCCTTCCGGAAGCAATACTACAGCTGCGATAATTACCCCGACCAGTGATTTTGGTGCGCCAATATCAATTACCATTTTCTCTATACTTGGTGAAAGTGTTTTGGCAAGTAGTACAACAATTCCTAAACATAGTACAAGAAATACAAGGCTTAGAATCATCTTTTGGGTAGTAACCTTCTCATGTGGCATACTTTCACCTTCAGTAACAAAGTAATCTTTGTGTCTTACGGTTTGTACCATAATAAAGGAGCCGTATAGAATCAAAGAAACAACGGCTGCAAAGATTAACTGCGAAGTGTTATAATATGGACCACGTACACTTGTTGTGTAATTAGGAAGTACAAGTGTAAGAACGAGAATAGAGATAAGTGTAATCAAGGCTGTGTTTGCAGATTTTTTTCCAAAATATTGCTCATGGAATTTGGCGCCACCAATTAGTAAACATAAACCAATGATACCATTCAGAATTAACATAATTGCAGCAAGGACTGTGTCCCTGGGTAGGGTTTCCGCTTCAGGGCCACCAGCTACCATTAATGAAATAATAAGAGCTACTTCTATAACGGTGATAGCTATCGCCAGAATGATTGTTCCAAATGGCTCTCCTAATCTGTGTGCAATTGTCTCGGCATGGTGTACTGCTGCGAGTACAGAACCGATAAGTAAAACCCCTGCAAAAATTTCTGAAATTATATTATTATTGATTCCGAGCATATAAATCCCCCACGCAAGAAGAGGGAGGATAAATGCCCAGAAAGGCTGAAAGATCTTGATAGACATATTCAATTTGTTATAGCCACAATATACAAAAAATCTATGAATTTAGATGCCTTTTTTGCCGGAAATTATCATGTCAATTAATTTTGACTTTCTGTTTTCTCGTGTTTCCGGTTTCTTAGCATCTGTAATCCAGCGCATATATTCTTTGCGATGTGTATAAGACATCGCATCGTAAAGTTCCTTGGCGTCAGGATGCTTATTGAAAAGTTCCGCAATATCCTCCGGAATTTCCACAATACGCTCCTCCTTGTCTTCCCATAATATAACGGAAACACTGTCTCCGAATGTTTTATTCAAACTTTTTCGTACTTCCTGTGTTAGTCCAAGCATATGACAGGAAGATTTCATTTTGGCGAGGCTTCCGCGATATTCAACGGCATCATCAAAAAGAGCTTTTATCTTTACCTGTCCTTTTTTGCCAAATAACTCTTCTGTACTAAAAGGAAAATCAACATAAGCAGCATTTATATCCTGATGCTGAAGAATAATAGCATCAAATCTTACCTTATCTGCCATAAGAATCATAGGTGTCTTTCGCGTATTTCTCCATTCTGCTCAAGAGTTGTGCATTTTCTTTTTCCAGAGGCGAAAGTTCTTTGTCTACATTATTACTTACAGGTACATACCAGTCTGTATATTCAAAGAAGTTACGGTAGGTTTGTTTCTTGAAAGAATATCCGTGACGGGCAAAGATGGTGTTGCGAAGAATTTCTAAATCCAGTTTCCTTAGATTTTTCAACTGTTTCTCAGTAAGTTTTTGAGTAGAAGAATTGATTTTGTAAACATCATCGGATGCTGAACGGTATACCTGCTGAGTATAGGTCTGCATTTTGCCATCATCATCTTTGTAAGTTTCTTTTTTCTCTTTAGGAGTTGCCCAGTCTACAAATTCTGTATCCTTGCTCAGCATAAAGTTGGGATTATATACAAATTGCTTTTGGGCAAGATCCAGCTTTTTATACGGAGATTTTACAGCTGTAGTATTATAGGCTGTCCATTGACCAATTAAAGAATCGTTTCGGGTAAATAGTTCGAATCTTCCATCATCTTTACGATTTCCGGGTTCATCCAGGATGAAAGAAATTTTATTGCCCTGATCACTGGTTTTTCCTATTAACGGGCGCTGATTTCCCGATACAATACTTTGTGCCCAAACAGTATCTGCTGTAATACGGTCTATTTTAATACTTATTTTTTACACGCATGTCTACAGCAGTATTTTTGTATTGCTCGCGGGATTCATTCAATTCTTTACGACAAGCAAAAAGCATAAAACCATCCACCAATATTCAGGATATGTATATGTGGCAGGACTCTTATTATTTTCGGCTCCTTCAGGAATATATATGGGTGTACATGCCAACGGGGGGTTCTGGGCACAATTATCTTTTGTCATTTTAGGCTGCTTATGGTGGTTCACCACTTTCATGGCAATGGTAAAGATTTTTCAAAAAGATATCAAGAGCCATCAGCAATGGATAAACAGGAGCTATGCACTTGCTGTTTCTGCTTTAACCCTTAGAATGTGGAAAGTTATTCTGGTTTATTTTTTTCAGCCCAATCCCATGGAAGTCTATCTGATTATTGCATGGCTAGGATGGGTTCCCAATTTATTAATCATCGAATTATTAATACTAAAAAAATATAAATATGAAAAAGCTCGTTATTTTCGGAGTCTTGCTCTCCCTGTTTTCGTGCAAAAAGGAAGCTAAGGTTACTTCCTTGGAGAATAAAAAAGATTCTGTTAAAACAGCTCCGGAAAAAGTTATAGCTCCGGAGTTCCATAAGGAATTGTATGGTATCTGGACAGGATCTTTCTATCCGGACTACAAACGAAATCCTGATGATGAAAGCGGAGAGACAAAAAAA
>ENA-OOPK01000028-OOPK01000028.1-human-oral-metagenome-genome-assembly--contig:-NODE-28-length-8525-cov-4.142058_pt1 | contig 8525 bp, 12 predicted proteins | sample MGYA00245262_ERZ501133 | MGnify/ENA primary metagenome ERZ501133 (study PRJEB25959, sample SAMN05335003) | human oral metagenome | host: human-associated | place: USA: California | collected 2014-03-31...
GATTTTTAAACTCATTCTTCTCTTGGTGTTTGGTTTTTATCTTGGGCTGGGTGGGCGATTGGCTTACGAAAAGCTCAAGGCGAAACGGCGAGAAATCGCCAACGTAGCAGACAAAGCAATCGATCGTGTTGCGGACGCTCAATGCAGCGGCGTCATCGATCCAGTGGAGGTCGCAGAATCTGGTGGAGACACATACGCCTGGGCCGTTGGAGACTACAGATATGCCCTTATGGCTGCTAAACAATGCCGTGACGAGAGCGAGGCCAACTCAATTAAATTGAGACATACACGCAAGGCATTTCTTGAACAAAACATGGCTGTATTCAAAGGTATGGTTGAGTGCACAAGTGATTTGAATGACTTTGGAAGCATGGTTAGCGAGCATCGTGACTATTGGAACGCGACCTTGCTGCACGAGTGCATTAAAGATGGATCATATGAGTACGCTCAAGTGCTGATTGATAAAAAGGCGGATCCAAACCTTGAGTTGAAATGTATAGGAGAGTTGAGGGAGTACGAGTTGCTTAATATAACTCCGCTTCATACAGCCATCCAAAGTGGGAGAGAGGATCTGGTGGAGTTGCTGCTCTCGGCCGGGGCAGATCACAGTGTGGTGGACGGATATGGATTCTCGCCGTTGTGCAAAGCCGTTGATAAAGACAGTATTGGTGTTGCAAAAGCATTGCTGGCGGCAGGAGCCGATCCAAATTACGTTCACGACACGATTATGTGTCCACTCTTTCACGCCAAGTCGCCTGCGATGGCGCAACTGCTCGTGGACAACGGCGCGAACGTTAATTTGCGAATGAATAATGGTTACCCCATCTTGTCAATGTTGATCACTAGCGGCAAGGTGACGGTTGCTCGATATTTAATCAAAGAGCACAGATATGCGTTTGACTTCCGTGACAATGATGGCGATTTGCTGGATAAGCATCCACTCATCGCTGCCTACTGTTGCAATGATCTGGCAGTTTTTAAAGATCTTGTAAGATTATCCCACTACAACCAACAAACCGCTTTTGGCGAGGGTATTCTCCAGATGGCTGTTCGCTGGAACAACTGCGAGTACGCTAGGCCGTTGCTTGAGCGAATGTCTCAATTGAATTGTGAAATTGACAGTGGCTTGTTGTATCTTGCTAAGTCACGCCAAATGCAAGAAATGCTCGTTCTGTACGGGGCAGACCCATCTGTGAAATGCCCCAGCCACTACGGGCGTACTCCCGATGAGTACATGAAAATGCCCTTGGTTAATCGCCAGTTCGTTTGGACGGATCTCATCGAACGGGCGCCACTGATCCTGGCTAAACACCAGCGCGAAGTGTTGGCCGACGCGGTGGGGTTGGAGGAAGCACCCGAACGTGTGAAGCGCCGCATGTAGTGGATGCATGACAAAAAGAAAAGCCGGCTTTCGCCGGATTTTTCAATGAGGATCGTCATTGAGCTTGACTGCAACTTAAAATCTGCTTGAGTAAGGACAACCTCATTTGGAGTTGCCTATGCTCAATGTAAACGAAATTAGTCCAGGTATAGTCGTGTATGCCTGCGTTGACACTTTGTATAACGAAGGGGTCCGTACCACCCTTAGAAACACCCACCCTATGCTGTGCATTGATTGCAATGCAACAGAGTCTGAGTGGGTAATTCTCACAAGTATGTTCACTGAGTTGGAAGTGAAATCCCGGTGGAAGCTTGGCCCCGTGAACTGGCTCAAGAAGAAATCTTACATCGATACCGCGCGCAGTTCCCATCGGATACCTAACGACGTAATGCAAAAAGCCTCAGAAATCGGTGAGTCAGACTATTACCACGAACGCTATGAACGCCCCATGGTTCGCCCCGCAGGAGTGGCCGCTATTACCCAAAAGCTGGAAGTTCGCGCGTATCTCAGTGAAAGTGGGACCGTCAAAATCAATGAGTTGTCTGTTGAGGACTTGGAGCGACTGTTGGAAGAGAAGCGCGAAAGTGTGCGACGTTCTGATCTTCTAATCGTGCTTAGTGACATCGCAAAGCAATCCGGTTATGTGCTCACCAGCGCCGAACTCAGACCTCAGTGATGAAGCAAGAAGCCACAATAACAAAGCCGGCTTTCGCCGGCTTTGTTGTAGTGGGAGGAAAAGGGGGCTTCGCACTCATCTGCACGGTTCTGAGTCGCGCCGTGACGCGGAATAACGATCAAAGTTGATTGGCTGCGTTACAGCGCGACTCGAAGAGCCAAAATTTCATCGTTGGATAAATGTATGTCAAGAAAAGGTCTTGACAATGCATTTATCTCTGTTTAGCTGAAACCACAACAAAAACATAGGGGGTTTCATGCATACATATTATTTCACTTCAGCCAACGCACAGTGCGAGGACAGCAATGGGGCGGCCATTCGTTTTGAACATTCCCGATCGTTTGGGAGTTTTGAGATCTTCCATGTCTATCAACTTGTCGATGGAAATTGGTCCGGTACTACTCATTCGTTGCTAACTCAAGAGAAGTCATCCGATGCGGTCATTGAAGCATGGGAGCGTTTGGAAGCACGCATGCTGGCAAGTCAATCCGACACCCGTGAGCAAGGGTGCGACGCCGCATATGCAATATATGCACTGGTAGATGCTGTGCCAATGGACTATGCATTCGCCCTCGCGTTCGGCAAATGGTGAGGAGGTCGCATGAGACATATAAATCAAAAGAATGTTTTAGACACCGATGAGTGGATAGGTGTTGACCTGGAGTTGGAGTTCCATGAGGACGGGTTTGAAGTGCCCACCAACGCGGGGGACGAGGCTGAGATGTATGGGTTCGATAACCTGGAGGATTTCATTGCAACACGCGCGGCTATGGCCCTGGGTTATCAATCAGCATGCTTGTTGGATGTACAGTGACCACAGCAACAACACGATATAAAGAGGCCCGCTTTCGCGGGCTTTTTTATGGGAAAGGAACGGGGATGGCTCCGCACTTGTGGACCAACTAAAAGTACGGCTGGGAAATAAGTGTAAAGAAAAGGTCTTGACAATACCCAAAACTCTGTTTAGCTAAATACATAACAACAACAAAGGAGTGGGTATGGATAATATATTTGAACTGTTAAACGAACAAGGTGTTGTTCAGATCCACGACGTGTGCCAGGTCTGGACCCGTGCCGCTGTCATCCAAGAGGTGATCTTGCGCAGCAAGGTGAACGAGGAAGACTTCTTTGCCTGCGGCAACCACGGCGACTACAGCGCCGAATACTACTTCACGTTCAACTGGTGCGACGCCACTGCAATCACTCGGGACTACGTGCTTGAGTTGGTGGCGATCAGCGAACAGTTGATGGCTCAGGAAGCGAACCAAAGCCGTGAGGAGGTGGAATTATGCGCAGCTTGATCGCTTACATCCTTGCAGCAATGTTGGTTGCCTTGGGAATGGCCACCGTTATGGCACTGACATCACTTGCCACATTGGGTGGCGTCGATATCGGCTCCATCATCGGTTATCACTTGCTGTGTTCGTTTGGGATCGCAATACCTGTACTGATGATGGACTTCGATGAGGAGCAGGCAAAGGTTCCAGTGTTGACGAAATAGAGAACAAAACGAAAGAGAAAAAGGTCGGCATATGCCGGCTTTTTTTGTGCCTGTAATGCATAGAACAAGCAAAACAATTCAATATTAAATCAAAAGTGCTGAACTAATAAGCAAAATTGTGAGATACCTAACATTATTTGCATTTAATGTAAAGAAAAGGTATTGACATGTAAGCGTTTTCATTTACATTGAATACATGCAAAGCAAAACAAAGGAAACAAATATGATTATCGCAACTTTACTTACTGCAACCGTTCTCCACTTCGCATTGTGCCAAGTCGCCGAACGCATCTGCGAAATCTTTTAATCCACTTATCATTTACCAATTAGGAGTCACATTATGGAAAACATCATTAGCGAAACAACCTTAAAAGTAATCGGTGGAACCGTCGTCGCAATCGTTGTGGTCGCCCTGGGCTGGACCCTCTTCAACGGCTTGGTGAGTTCGGTTTCATCCAGCAGCAGCATGTTTGATCGCGCAGAGGCAATCAGCGCTTCCACCGTCAAAGGCCGCTAAGCCTTCCCCCAGTCGGAGAGACACCTTGAACGAGAACACAAAACCGTACGGCCGCAGCAACGACAAAGCCAAGCGCGAAGTCAAGCGGTTGATGAAGTTGAAAGACAAATTGAACCGCCGCTAATCCACAACACCTACCCAATTGGAGACACAGCATGAAATCGAACAAAGAACTTTTTAATGCAATCGAAACCGCAAACCTCACAGCGGTTCGCAACATCATCCACTCTATTGCACAACAGGATGGCCGCCTCACGCCTGACGCGGTAACCGCCTTTACCAACTCCCGCCAAGGTGAGATCGATGTGACCCCAGTGCATGTGGCTTGCGGTTATTTCCGCCACGCCGTGAAGCAACGCAACAGCACGTTGGCGGGTGTCTACAACAGCATCATCGAAGCATTGGTGCGCGAAGGGTACGCCTCACTAACCACCGAAATGTTCCGCGAGATCGACCGCCGCAAGGGCTTCAAAGACTCCACCGGCCGCACCATCTTCCAAGAGTTTGCCGATTGCCTCCCTCCGTTCGTGCGGTCCTACGTCAACTCCGTGGACATGAGCACGTTCGACAAGCACCGCCAGGACAACTTCAACGCGCAGTTGGACTTGGCTTGAACCCTCGCAGCACAGCCCCCCAAACTTTAGGAGCACGACTATGAAATTACACTACGCAAACAAACCCGCTCAAAGCACGTTCACCCGCTACGCCTTACGTGCCGCGTTGTACGCAGCCATCGCGTTCAACATTTATGGAGTCTTCTACGTGTTTTGCGTGGAAGAGAACGACCCGATGATCTATGAGCAGACCGTTGTGGCTGCACAACCCAACCAAAAGGCCACCCAGCAGATGCCCAACGCGAACGGAGAGTATCGAACCTTTGGTAGTAGGAACACTACGCCTGACGCCCCCAATCATTCTGAGTGGGTATCGGCTTGGCGGAATTTGGACAACGGAAACAAGGAGTGAGACCTATGAAGACATTACATTCCAAGCAGAAATTGAGAGACTTTGAAAAGCGCACACAGCTGCAGATCAACGCCATCATGGCGCTCATCTTGGCCGCTGCATCGTTTAGCTTCGGTACGATGATCTAAGAGACACCAACGATGAAAACTAACTAGAAAGGCCGTCATGCGACGGCCTTTTTTGTTGCGGCACTTCCCGCTTACTTGAGCTGCAGGCGCAACATGGTTTCCACGTTGTTCAGACGCGCCGCCCAATCAATGGCTTGCCCGGCCGCAGCGCGTAGGTCAACCATGTTGGCTTCGTACTGTAGATCCTTCAACCGTTCGTCTTGCTTTTTCTGGTAGTGCCGGCGCGCACGCACGGCTCCGGGGTTGCTGGACAACACCCTGTGTGCCCACGGGGCTTGTATTTCTCCGTACACCCGCCGCTTGCGGTTGAACTCGATTGTCACGTACGAGCGCGGCCAAAACGAGCGCCAGACCTTAGAGTCCAGGTGCTTGGGCGAACTGGAATGCGTGATCTCTTGGAGCCAGCCGTTCTCCTCGATCAACGCCATGGTCAGAGTGAGCAGAAGGGAGCGCTCAACGACAAACAAGTTCAACCCAATCCGATCGCCGCCGCTTTGTGAACCCCGGATGTGTCCAGGCGATTGGCCTTGAAGCCAAACCGAAGCATGGCCGCGATCGATCCAATCCGCTCAGCAGAGCCACAACGGTTGTTCATCCCGACGATCACAGAAGTTGGCAGGACGGTGAGGAAGGCGGTGAACCGCTCATTGGGCCAGCGGGCCAGAACGTTGTTTCGGATCAGCGAAATATCGGACTTGGGCGATAGGTGAGTCAGATGATTGCGGGAACGTAGAGCGGCGGCGTCCCGAATGCCGTTGAGCTTGTTCGCCCAGGTGGGCGACAAAGTGGATCCGTTGTCTCGTAACGCAGCAAGGCAGTCCACCGCGCCGTACCGTTGAATGCACGAAATGCACGACGGGATTCGATTGTCCGCCGAGGACTCACCCCCCAAGTGCACAGGAACCGCGTGGGTGACACCCCATCCGTTTTTCTTAGTTGCGTTCAGGACTGTTCCGCAGTACGCGCAGACCCCACCGAATTTGTCGAGGATCACGGGTTTTTGGTAGCGCGGAACATTGATCCGTGCCCGCTTGCTGTGGCTCAAGATCGAAGAAACCAGTTCGTCCAATGGGTTTGTCATCCCGTCTCCTGTTCTTTAGATCTCTTCATCCAAGCAGAAGATCAATCTTTGTCAAACTTGGGTTGGACTACATCACTTCATCTATGAGCCAGTCAAAAGTACGGCCGGTTCCCTTGCAGTGGTGTGCCGCTGGCCGCTCATCCGGCAATCCAAAATTGTCCGCAGACGTGGGTTGTCACCGAGCCTTGATTGCCCTTTGAACCAGACGACGGACGGCCAGGAGTTGGGGCGATTGGGATTGCTTACGACCAGACGACGCGGTTTGGCGAGCAGACGACCAACAAGACTGGACCAGACGGCAAACATTTCAAGACCAGACGACGAGCGTTTGGAACCAGACGACGGCGGGCTCGGGCGACCGGACGACTCCCCAACGAACATCCACACGAACAGCAGACCCAACCCACAGACGGGCAGACCCGCAGGCAACAACCCGGACAACTAGAGCCAGGTCGAAAGAAAAACCCAACGCTCAGCCAAAGCCGAAGAAGGGCACAGCCCCCGTTGGGGGCAGCCAAGAAAGAGCGGAAGAGCAACAAGAAAGAGCTAAAGGCCAACAGCCGAGAAGCGACGAGCCAAGCGAAGAGCGAAAAGGCAAAAGCCAAAAAGAAAAATCAAAAGCTCCAAGCAAAATCAAAAGCACGCGGGGGCCGAAAGTCTAAAGCCGTCGGATAGGGACTGGTCAGAACATATGCACATGTCGCACCTTTGGTGTTCTAACGGCGTGTGCATAACGCAAAGCAAAAACACATGAAAAGCTTTGCCTGCCAGTGCTTTTCAGATGTGCGTGGGCGTGTGTTTTTACACTGGTAGTTAAACGTCCCAAACCCTTATGTTTAGTGGATTTAAGTAATGAGCTTGACAAAAACAGCAAATTTGTTTCAGTAAATTGAAACACAAAAGGAGGAGAAATGAAAAATTTACGTAAACACATAGTTCTGAGCGAGCGCCAAGTTGGTCGAATTGAGCAGCAAATGGCTCAGACAGGTATGACTTTCACCGACTGGATGCGCAACGCAGCCGAGATAAAACTGGGCCGAGTTGAAACAGTCGATGCGATCGAGGAAGCAAAAAACGATTTGCTCCGCACCCAAGAAGAGATGCGTCGCGAAATAGCTGGGCTTCGTCTGTCTCTGATTTCCGACATGAAGAACTTCTTTGAGCTAATCAAGGAGTCCGTTGAGCAGCACGGGGACAGGCACATTGACATTGCCAAAAAGCACATCATGGGAATTACAACGGCGTTAGCTCGTTCCGTTGAAGGCGGGTCGGATTTCACCAGCCACCCCTCTGTGAAAACACAACCAGCGTCGAGGGCAGGGCGCGGTAGTGGATCAATGACATTGCCCGAAGAAGATTAAGAAATAAATCCAATAACAACAACAAAGGAGTAAATGTATGAAACAAGCAATTATTGCAGTAGCCGTATCTGTAGCACTTTTGACTGGTTCGTTTGGAGCCAGCGCACAAGCACAAGAAGATCAGGACCGCACTGCCAAGGCCGGCAAAATCGGATGTGTGGTCGGCGGGATCCTGGGTGGAGTCCTGGGCAGCAAGGTGTTTAAGGACGACAAGGCCGCTGGCGCGGTGGCCGGTGGTGCGTTGGGGTGCGGTGCGGGGAATGTGGTTGGTAAGAAGTGGAGCAAGGCACGTCAACTTAAAGAGTTTCAAGAAGCCCAAGCACAAGCACAAGCAGCTGGATTAACAGCATCGGTTGAGGAGCGCGATGGAATTGATGGGAAAGGGAAGCCCACTAAAGAACTTGGTTCAATGGTCATTGCGTATGACCCCGGCGATATGGCGCCCGTATCTGCCAGCACAGCAGCGGTGTTCGACAAGGTGGCTAGCATCACCAGCCGTTCGCAAAACCAACTCACTTTTGAGTTCAGCGGGAAGAAGGGTTGTGAACTGCCCTTGGCTGAACTTGGCAAGCGTGGCGCTTTTCACGGAGCGGGCGTGCAACACGCGGTGAAGGTCAGTTGCGGTCAGGGGGACAGCAAGTTCGTCATCACCCCGTTGCCCGATATAACTCAGCGGTAACTCAAAAACGGAAGGGGCGCCGGGTTTGGCGCCCCACTTCCAATCAAATCACACATATAGATAAGGAGTGAATGAATGACAGACAAGAACAAACGAGATGTGGATCCACGGGCATTGAGGATGCGCGGGTATGACGACGATGAAGACGGCGAAGATCAAAACAGTCAGGAGTTGGACCAAGCAGTAGACAAGACCATTGAAGCCGCAACCAAAATGAAAGATGGCGCAAAAAAAA
>ENA-OOPK01000029-OOPK01000029.1-human-oral-metagenome-genome-assembly--contig:-NODE-29-length-8506-cov-3.673589_pt1 | contig 8506 bp, 7 predicted proteins | sample MGYA00245262_ERZ501133 | MGnify/ENA primary metagenome ERZ501133 (study PRJEB25959, sample SAMN05335003) | human oral metagenome | host: human-associated | place: USA: California | collected 2014-03-31...
CGCTTTTCATCATTTGTACTGGCAAGACTTTTACTAATGTTTTCAAATAATTTTCTATATTTTTCAATTTCTTCCGTACAATCTTTATTTTGAGCTTTTTCAAGCTTTTTTGTAAGTTCATTCTTCTCTTTATTTAATTGATTAATCTGCCAATTTTTATTGGAAAACATCTCTTTATCTTTAGTATTAGCTTGATATTCTCCCCTCATTCTTTGCCATTCACCATAGTATGCCCCAGAAATAATTAAGAAACTTACAAACACGAATTTACCATATGGTTTCATCCAAAAGACTCTAATCCATTCAAGTGAAGATTTTATTATATTTACTACAGGCATTATATTTATATTATCTGCTTATTATTCTGGTCTGGTTTTATCTTTCCAAGCAATTTCTCTATATGGTATTAATTCTGGACTTTTATCAATATATTCCCAATCTGCTTTTATCATAGGATTTAAACCTCTTTTTATTACGTATTGTTCATTTTCAAGTATTGTTAAAATTATATTCTTACTTGATGTTTCTATTGAAATATATTTAATCATTATTATTGCGTTTTAAAGTTTAACCAAAATGTTTTGTCACTACCTGCTGTACTTGATCTTACGTAAGCTGATGTTGAGTTAGTATAAATAATGAATGTTAGTTCATTAATTGTAATAACACCACCATACTCTGGAGTAAATGGTAGCGTTATTCCAGAATTAACATTCGCTTCATTGAATGTTAGAGTACCTGCCAAAGCTATCTGCTTACCAATTTGTACTATATGAAGCTTTTGAATAAGTAATAGCTCCATTATTAGGAATTACCCAATCTCCACTTGACTCTTTTAAAAACTCTTGCCATATAGGAGATGAAGAGGTACCAGTATTAATTTCAGCAGTATTACTAGTAGTATTATAATATATAAATCCTTTTGGTGCAGCATCTGGTCTAGTAAATAAACTCCCATGTCTAGGGTTATATATCCATTCAGGGACTCTTATATCAGAATCTACAAGAAATTTCACACTATGTATTACTAATGTTTTTCCTGATTGTACAGATTCTGGATACACATAAAGTGTACCTCCGCCTGAGTCATCTTTACCTGTAATAGGTATATATAAATAATTTCTATTAAGATCTGGCGCATTCTGACTTAACGGGTATACTCTATTAACACCTCTTGTATATGGTGTCCTATCTGTATCAAGGGCATACAATTTAAAACCTGCATCTCTAGTTACTCCACTAACTCCAGTGAGTGAATACTCTACTACTATAAAACCTCTGTTATTAATACCATGAAAACTAGCATAATCATCTTGTCTAACAGTAATTTGAAAAGCACAACCAAATTTACCATTATCAGTATCTATAGCTACAGTAGATGAATCTCTATCACAATCAAACCATTCTTTAGGTATTGTATACCCTGTACCAGATGGTTGTGTTGCTACATATGCAGTTATTTCATCTATTGTCATTAAACTATTAAGTGGTACATAGAATAAATTTTGACCAGCAGTTCTTGAAGCTTTTGCTGGAGAGAAATATTCTAACACATTTTTATACTGTTTTGAAACTACAGAATCTACATTTACTTGATTTGGATATATATCATACTTATTATCAACTCCTTTATCAACCATATACTTGAATCCATCAATCATTACTGAATTCAATCTAGAAAATTTACCTAGATAATATGCTACATTAGATCTAGGTGGGCTGACATAATTTAAATCCCATGTTATACCTAATCTAAATCCTCCACATCTAATAGCCTGAAATATCCTTTGATCATTACCTTGTCTAGCATCTATTTGAATTATAACACCATTCCAGTCATGTTCAGAAACATCATAATCTGTAAATATAGAAATATAAGAACCTGTCTTATTTGCAATAGATCCTTTAAAAACACTTTGATTAAACCATCCTCCATCCCTGGTTATTATTTCAACACCTCTCCAACCTAACATATCACCAAGATATACTTGAGGATTTATTATTCTACCTGAATTCCAACCTTCATATACTTCAAATCGATAAGATATATTATATTCGCAATAAGAACTACCTATATCAACCCAAATGTTATTTCCATTCTTTTGATAATATCTTTTATTAGTAAAGTCATTATAATAATCTAGAGGATTACCAATATTATTACTAGGAATACCATCACCGCTTAAATCTCTTGAATCAGGAATCCAATTATAGTCTTGTGTTCCGCCAACCGTTATTAAATCAATATTATTATTAGTAGCCATATCTAAAATTCTATAGCCTGTCCCTTTCATATATATGCCAATGGTATATTTTGACATTATTAGTGATAAAGTTCCTCTACCTGAAATTCTAGCAGCTACAGAAGAAATATTTATAGCTTGTTTCGTGGCATCAGTATGGATATATTGATTTGGTTGTAAAGTTAGAATCGGTTTATTAATTATTTGAGGACTACCTAATAAAGATGTTTCAGGATCTTGTGTTACAATAATATTTCCATCTCCATTCATAAAAGCAAATATTACAGTTTTATCACAAAGCTCTAAATGCATTTTATCCTTTATAAAAACTGTATTATTAATTCTATAACATCCTGCCTGTAATGAAACTTTTCCTTTAGATAACAAAGAAAAATCCAATGCTTTATTTATAGCTTCCGAACTATCAATTAATTCATTTACTTTTGATGGAGGTTTCGAAGCTATTGGTGTTATAGCATCATTTTCAATAGGGTTTAACATTTCACTTTTTGCTCCAAACCATTCTGAATATACATTGTCATTAATAAAATATCCATCAAATGATAAATTAGAATAAAATATTTTATTTAAGGGAGCATCAATAACTGTTTTATTACCTATAATAATTCCATTAGAAAGTGTACCTCCTATAAATTTTAGTGTTACATTGTCAGGTATATTAATTGTTTCTCCATTTAAATCATAATCATATCTTATTTCATGAATAGTATTAGGTTTTATCATTGAAGATGTTAATATATTTACACCTTCATTAATATTTTTCCTAAGAATTGAATTACCTAAACCACTAAAATTGTTTGGATTATAAGTTCTATCTTTAAGTTTAATTACATTTATACCACTCTCACTTACTGATGTTAAATCTTCATAGTCTGGATTATTATTACCTGCACTACCAACAAAGTTTTTTACTTGTTCATTTAATTTATTTAACCCTATTGATTCATCATCTAATCCTCCAGCTTTTACATCCGTCAACATTCCATCTAAAATATTACCTTGTCTAGCTGATAATATTCTCTTTGGATCTGTACTTTCTAATGAATCTTCTATTTTTACATTTTCATCTACAATTTGAAATTCTAAATCTTCATATTTTATATTTTTTACACAACCATCTTGATTCAACATAAGTTGATCTTTAGGTAATAAATTTGAAATTGTATCTGTATCTTTTATACTTCCCATTTTTTTATATCTATTATGATGCTGATTTAAACACCTGCCATGAATTGTTTATAAAATAAATACTATATCTACCTCTTGTTGTTAAATTTATTGATGTGCCTGGAGATGAATCAAATGTTATATTCTTTGTTGAATTTAAAGTAACTGTGTTACTATCTAGTTTTAACAATGTTATCTCCATACTATAAATTGATTCAGTTAAACTAGGCAGTACTAATGTAGTATTTGCATTACTATGTGTAATTAAGCCTGTATTAGGTTGAATAGTTACAGTTCCTGATGATGTTACATTAATGCCTGAATGATATATAGAAGTTACTAGAAGTTTATCTATATATCCTCCATACATTTTAGAATCTAAATCTGTTTTTCCTTCAATATTTTCTCCTGCAATACCAACAAACTTATCTCTAAATCCGCCTGGATTACCACCAGATTTATTATAATAACCAGAAATAGCTGCATTCCCTGTTTGTACACTTCCAATATCACCACCTAGATACTTTGTTGCAAAACCAATGTCAAATGCAGAAGAAAGTATACCATTAGTTCCAATTCCAGCAGAAGAAATAATAGTGTTTGATGAAGTTCTTCCTGTTACATTTATAAACGCTCCATTAACATATTCAGTACTACCAGAGTTCAATGATGTTAATCGAATTGCTGGACTAACTAAATCACCTGAATAAAATGATAATGAATTGTCAGTCTCGTTTATTTCTAATCTTGTTCCTGAGTCATTTGTTCTAAGGATTCTAACTCCTAGGTTTTCAATATATGCTGTTTCTGCTAAAAATAATCCTGTCGCTACAAAATCATAAGTTCTATCTGCAAGTTTCCAATATTGTTCATTAGTTGGCAAAGTGCCAATAGGAATATTACCGGATGTTTCTTTGCTTACATACCATACTCCACTATACTTTACAGCTTCAACTCTTTTAGAAGTACCAATATATTGTGCAGTACTAGTCCAGTTTCCTCTTGATGCTAAATATAAATCTGATACAGGACCAGGATCTCCCTTTTCTCCTTTTATTTTATTAATATTCCATTCTCCCCAATTACCATTTGATAGTTTTCGTATTGCCATCCATATAGAATCTTCTCGTCCTTCATTATACCAATTTTCAGGATTTAAAGTTGGGTTTCCCGGATTAATAATAACTGATGAAAATTCAAAGTCTATATCTGATGTATCAGAAACTAATCTAGGAGTTGTCCAAAATTGTTGTTGTGGAACTTGTCCATTTTGAGTAAATATTCTTGTACTCATATAAATTGGATTAGTTCCTGATGGAATTCCATCTGACCACCCTGAAGTTGAAGGTAAGGGTGTATTCCAACTCCCTCCTGTTGGAGTTGATGGAATTATAGTACTTCTTATAAACGCAATTGATTTAAATAAAGGATTCCCATTTGTGCCATTCGCACCATCAATTCCAGCTTTCACTTTAGATAGTATATATGTGCTGTTTAATGGACTATTACCATCTTTATTTGCGGTAATATCAACTCTTGCAGAATCTTGATTTAAACTACTTACACCAATATCACCAGTACTCGAATCAATACTTCCTACACAGTTTATAAATGATGCATTATATGTCCATCCATTATCTATATTTGAGCCTAAATAAACTGTGGCTTTTGTTGATGGTATTTCTCCAGTTATTTCACCAGTGTTTTTTGCTGGTAATAATGCAAATTCTTTACTTAACTTTACTGTGTAATTATTAGATTCTTTGCTTTTAACTTTCCTTTTAACACCGTTATCATCAGTAATAAAAACTTCACAAGAATCATTATCAAATGGTACAATGTATTGAGAACTAGGTTTAGTAGCCTCATTCTCATTACGGATTATCTCAACATTTTTAAATTGTTTCATCAAATTTGTTTATCAGTTTTTATTCTGTCACTATATTTTCGGGAGTAAAACTTCCAATGCCTTCAAATGAATTTTCAACTACTTCACCAAGATCAATATCTCCAAATACAACATCTTTCAATAGATCTATTTTTGTTATTCTTCTTTGACATCCATCTATTAGAATGACAATCTCATCATTCATATCCATTTCAGAAACTTGTTCAGCAGTTGATACACTTCCCATTTCTAGTATTATTTTACCTAAAAATAATTATGCAGATAAATGAAATAGAGTTTGCTAAGCCCTTACCGTTTTCTGTAAAGTTCACTTTAGCACTTAAATTAACCAGGCAAAAATTCTATAAGGGGAGAACTTTAGAATCAGTTTTAATGGATTTAATTACTGACAGCAAGCCATCTAATGAAGAAATACAGATACTTAATAGAGTTTTCAGATTTGGCCATAGTGGAAACCAAAAACAACAAAATATTAGAAGCTTTTTTGTTGAAGTATTCAATGACGAAGATTATTTAGTTGATGTAATTAATAAAAAAGCTACATATAAAGCTTTTATCCCTTCTAAAACAGATAATGATTTAGTATCAAATACTCTTAATTCAATATTCAACGAAACATTTAGCAAACTCGGTATTAATGGTGTGTAGGGCTATATTAGTCGTACATGGCAAAAAGACAATCTTTTACAGAACAAGCTAAAAGTGAAATGCCCTCTTTTATTAAGAAGGCCATAGATGACTTGTTGGATGTAATGGACAGCAATATTGTTTATCCTAAAAACAAGAATGGACAGGTTTTAGAAAATAAACTCCTAACTATTGTCAAAGCTAGGGAGGATGTTTACAATGAACTATGTGGATTAATGGATCTAATCAGTATTGATCAATCTTCTGACTCAAAATACAAATCAAAAATTATAAAGGGTTTAAAAACAACTTGGCATGAATTAACAAGAATTACATGTAGGAGTATTGGTGGTGAAAGTTCTGTTGACTTTACTAATTATACCCAATATGATGAGCCTGAAGAAGATTTAGAATGTTATGGTTCACGTCAGTTAACATCTGATGATAATCTTTCATCAATTGCAAAATCAAAAGGGCTTTCAGCTAGAGTTGCAACTAAAATAATCGAACGAATAGAATTACTAGAAGATAAGGAATCAGTACAAAGGCAAAAGATTGAAAATAAGAAAATAGGAGGAATACCAGAACGTTTTGCAAAAGTTAGATAAATCATATAGAAAAAGTATACATCGCATTGTCCATAACTATATTCCTGATAATGTTATTAAAAAAGGAATAAAGAAAAGTCATGGGATTATGGCTACCATCCTATTGAAGATATGGTTGTCATTTCTAAAGATGGTACTATAGGACAAGTTATTGAAATTAATGATTTACTAATTGCATTACCTTCACAATATATCAATATTAGGAATGAACTTGTTAAAGCACAAAACCAAAAATGGGAACGATATGAAGTGCCTACTGATTTAAAAGATTTTGACACTTTATATAATGAAGATAGTGCATCTTATGAACAAGCATTAGAAGATATTTATAATATCCATGAAGACTTTATTATTAATGATTACAAAAGAATTAGTGATGGTGATTGGATTTATATAGATGGTGAAGCTGTATACATACCAGGAGGTTATTACTTCTTCTTACAACATTATTTGTTGGTATCAGAAAAATATCCAGACTACAGAGAACCTCAAAGAGATTATTTTATATGGTTAGAAGCTTGTTATGCAGACAATAGATGTTTGGGAAGTCTTTTCTTGAAATCAAGACGTTTTTCTTTTTCTACTTCTGCTGGTAGTGAATTGTTAAGAGATGCTATTATTACTGTAAATGGATTTTATCCAATTGTATCTAAAAAGGATGATGATGCAAGTACATTATTTTCTCAGCACATTGTTAGGCCTTTAATAAAACTCCCAAAACATTTACAGCCAAAGAGAAGTGGCGAGGCTAATCCTAAGAAGGAATTATATTTTGGCACTGTTCAAAGAAAAATGACTGTTAATAATAAAGGGGTTAATAGTGATACTGGTCTTAATACTAAGATTAAACCTTATGCAACTACCGTTGATGCTTATGATGGTACACAGGTTACAAAATCTATCAATGATGAAATAGGTAAAATGAAAGGTAATCTTGATATTAATGAATATTGGGATCAAGCTCATAAAATGTGCCATATTATTGGTAGTAGAGTTGTCGGAAAAGCAATATGTGGTTCAACAGCTAACCCACCTAATAAAGGTGGAAAGAACTATGAAATATTCTATAACAATTCTAAATTATCAACTAGAGATAAAACTGGAAAAACTTTAACTGGTCTTTATGCAATATTTATTGCTGCTGATTATTCTTTAATGGGATTCTTTGATGAATATGGTTATGTTATATATCATGACCCAAAGGAACCAATAAAAAATGAATTAGGTGAAATAGTAGCAATTGGATCAAAAACATACTTAGACGCACAAGAAAACTCGTGTGGCGATGATATACAAAAACTAAATTCACAAAAACGTAATAACCCACGAGTTGATACTGATGCTTTTCTGGATGAAGATGCTTCTTCTATGTATGGAACACCAGGGGTTATAGATAGAATTCATGTCATAAGAGACTTTAAAAAAACAGAAGCGTATAAAGAACAATATTTCAACTTTAATTTAGTTTGGAGAAATGGTATTAAAGATACAGAGGTTGATATTGTTAGATGTGATGAAGGGAGATTTACAGCATGTTGGCTTCCTCCGGTTAGTGAACGCAACAAGTTTAAATTAGTAAATGGGAGAAAAGAACCAGTCAATAGTCATTATGGTTCGTGGTCTTGTGACCCCTATCAAGTTTCAAAGGTTGTTTTTGGTAAAGGTTCAAAACAGGCTTTGGGGTTATTAACTAAAGAAGGAAATGAAGGTGTTCCAGACAATACATTAGCTGTTTATTATAACTACCGTCCAGAAAGTGTTGACACTGCTGAAGAAGATGTGATAAAAGCAATTGTATTTTTCAGTATTCCAATTCTAGTAGAAATAAATAAAGATTCTTTAGTAAAGAAATTATATGACAGAGGATATAGAGGTTATTCACTAGAAAATCCATTAAAGAAAAGAAGCGAGTTATCCGATACTGAAAAAAA
>ENA-OOPK01000031-OOPK01000031.1-human-oral-metagenome-genome-assembly--contig:-NODE-31-length-8209-cov-4.120020_pt1 | contig 8209 bp, 7 predicted proteins | sample MGYA00245262_ERZ501133 | MGnify/ENA primary metagenome ERZ501133 (study PRJEB25959, sample SAMN05335003) | human oral metagenome | host: human-associated | place: USA: California | collected 2014-03-31...
GGGCCAGGAAGGCATTCCAGAAGCGCTGGTCGCAGCGGGTGCGGCGGAAGAACACGAAGATGGCGATGCTAGCGATGGTCTGCGCCAGGACGAGGCCGATCGCGCCCATGCCGGTCACGCTGGCGTACAGCACGTTGTACGGGTCCAGGCCCATCACCGCGAAGAAGCCGACGCAGATCACGGCACTGACGGTCTGCACGATCGAGGCGACGTAGGGGGTCTGCGCCTTGCGTCCGGTGTAGCCGAGCGGCGACCAGACCAGATGCTGGCGGCCCAGGGAGTACAGGTAGCGGGCGATGTTGTTGTGGATGGTCACCATGGCCGCGAAGATCGCCGTGACGATGAAGATATTGAAGAAGCTGGTGGCCCAGCCGCCCAGGACCATGTCGCTGACCCGGAACACCAGGTTGCCCGACTCCTTGGTGGCGATCTCCACGGCGTGATCGGTGCCCAGGGTGCAGATGATCAGCCAGGTGACGCCGCTGTAGATGGCGGCCATGAAGAACACCGAAAAGTAGGTGGCGCGGGGAATGGTGCGTTTCGGGTCGCGGGCTTCCTCGCTGTAGATCGCGCTGCCCTCGATGCCGCTGAAGGTGACGCAGGCGAACATCAGGGCCACGCCCAGGCCGGGGCTGAGCAACGCCGACGGTGCGAAGGGCGCCAGGCTGAACGAGGTTTCGGCTGGGCTGTTCAGCAGCATGCCGCCGGCCAGGACGAACAGCAGCAGGCATTCGAAGCTCATCAGGAAGCCCAGCACCCGCGCGCCGGAATGCACGCCACTGACGCCGAGGTACAGGCAGGCGGCCGCCGCCACCGCTGCGCACAGCCACCAGGGCACGGCCACGCCGGTGGCCTGGAGGATCAGCTCGGCCGCATAGAAGCCAAAGCCGCCATAGAGGCCGACCTGGATCGCCGTATAGGAAAAGATGGTCAGGGCCGCCGTGCCCAGGCCGGTCAACTGGCCCATGCCCAGGGTCACGTAGGCATAGAGCGCACCGGCATTGCTGACATGCCGGGCCATGGCCACGTAGCCCACGGCGAACAGCATCAGGATCGACGCAGCAAGAATGAAGGCCGCCGGCGAACCGACGCCGCTGCCGATGCTGAGCATGATCGGCACGACGGCGACCACGCTGGTCATCGGCGAGGCCGCCGCGATGATGTAGCTTGCGATGGACGTAACGCCGAGGGTGTTGCGTTTCAGACCGTGGTTGCTACCGCCGCCGAGCGCTGGGGCATCGGCGGAGCGCACCTCGGGTTGCTGGGTATGATTCATCGTTTAAGCTTCCTGTAGTTATTTTTGGCAGCTAAACAAAGGGGAAGGCCCATTATTTTATATTGTATACGATTGTTTCCAATCTGCACCCTGCGCCGTTTCCGGATTGCTCCGGTACGCGCCGTGAAATCCGTTTTCCTTCTCGCCGGTCAAGCGGGAAAGACTATCCCTCTACCAATTTGGTATATGAAGCACCGTCAGACCTACCGAATTACTGAATGTCAGGATCAGCAATTGAGTGTGCCCAACCGAGAGTCTCCTCCCGGTTGAGATCAACCTAGCGCCTATAGAAAAAGAGAAAAAGCGAATAATTTTACAATATTACGTAAGCTAAGCTTACGAATGCGGCTACACGCCACTATGATGTTGATTTTTAGGGGGGTCACCGAATCTCAGCCGCGTGTTGCTCTAGGCATTGTACGAACACCTGAAGCGCCGGGCTCCTCTTCTCACCCTTGCGAAATGCAATGGATATGCGGCGCCGAATCTCTGGTTCCAGTCGACAAATTCGTGTGCCCTGTAAATCTTTACGAGCCCTAAGTCCAGGGAGTATGGCAATCGCGCACCCCTCGCTAACTAACGCTCTGGTAACCTCGAATCCCTTGCAACGCGCGATGATGTTGGGCGTGTACCCTGATTTCTGGCAAGCATCGGTCAACATCCTGGTGTAAGTGGAGGAGGCTGTATCCATCACCCAGTTTTCATGCTCAAGATCCTGCCACGTGACAGTCTCCATCACTGCTAAGCGATGATCAGGCGACATCATCACGTTGAACACGTCTTCGATGAGTGGTGTGATTTCGATACTGGGGTCAAGCAGGCCGGGTGGTACGTTCAAGTCATCGATCAGCGCAATATCTGTCTGCCAACTGCGCAGAGCATTCATCCCTTCCTCAGGCTCCATTTCCTCAAACAGCACCTCCAGGCGAGGATGAGTGGCATGGAGTGTTTGAATTGTCTTGGGCATCAACGCTGCTGCAACTGAGGGAAATGCAGCAATCCTCAGGTCTCCAGCCACGACCTTTTTCAACTCGGCCATATCGGCCCTAGCGGATTCGAGCTCTTCAAAGATCCTATTGGCTCGCTCAACGAGCTTTCTGCCAGCGATGGTCAGATCTACGCCTCTCCCGCGCCGTTCTACCAGATCGATCCCCACCTCCTGCTCCAACAGCGAAATCTGCTGGGAGACAGCGGATGGCGATACGTGCATCGCTTCAGCAACGGCTGCCATGGTCTTACGTACCGCAAGCTCTCTCAAGGCACGCAACTTACTGATATCCATCAAGTTTCCCCTAAAAAGCGACATCTCAGAAAATCATTAAGTATTGCTTACGTATTATTGAAATATTATTCGCTTTTTTGATCTGGGACAGGGTATAGGTTTGAAAAAACCCCAACAAAGGTAACGCCGTAATGACCCACTCCTACTTCAACGACAATCTTGCTGAGCGCGACCCGCTGATCTTCAAAGCTCTCCAAGACGAGAAAAAACGTCAGCAAGGCCAGATCGAACTGATCGCCTCTGAGAACTCGGTGAGCTTCGCCTCTCTGGAGGCCATCGGTTCGTCATCACCAACAAGACCGTTGAAGGCTACCCAGGCAAGCGTTTCCACGGCGGCGCTGATTTCGCCGACGTTGTCGAGCAAGCTGCCATTGACCGCGCAAAAGAACTTTTCGGCTGCGGCTTCGTGAACGTGCAACCACACTCCGGCACCCAGGCCAACCAAGCTGTGTTCTTTGCACTTCTGCAACCAGGCGACACAGTATTGAGCCTGGATCTGGCTTCGGGTGGGCACCTGAGCCACGGCGCAAAGCCGAACCAGTCGGGCCGTTGGTTCAGCATCGTTTCGTATGGCGTAGATCGCGAAACTGGCCGAATCGACTACGACAACGTCGAAGCTCTGGCCTTGGAGCACAAGCCGAAGCTCATCATCTCGGGTGGCTCGTCTTACCCACGTGAAATCGACTTCCCGCGTATGCGAGAGATTGCCGATAAGGTTGGCGCAACTTACCTGGTGGACATGGCCCACTTTGCCGGACTTGTCGCTGCTGGAGTGCACCCTTCGCCGATTCCACACGCAGACATCGTGACCTGCACCACCACCAAGACCCTCCGTGGTGCTCGCGGCGGCTTGGTCATGACCAACCGCGAAGACCTCTTCAAGAAGCTTCAACCGGCTGTTTTCCCAGGCGTACAAGGCAGCGCACACCTGGCAACCATCGCCGGTAAAGCAGTGTGCCTCGGTGAAGCTCTGACCGATGAATTCAAGACCTATGGTGCAAACGTCAAAGCGAACGCTCGCCTGCTTGCAGAAGTTCTGCAGAAGCGTGGTGTACGCATCGTCAGTGGCGGCACTGATACTCATGTTGTTCTGGTAGATGTTTCGTCCAAGGATCTGACCGGTCAGCAGTCGCAGGACGCGTTGTCGGAAATCAACATCACCTCGAACAAAAACCCGATTCCGTTCGACAGCGCCAAGCCATCAGAGTGGAAAGGCCTGCGCCTGGGTTCGTCAGCGGGTACTACTCGAGGTTTTGGTGCCAAAGAGTTCGAAGTCATCGGCAACCTGATCGCAGATATCTTCGATGCACAAGTTGCTGACGAAACTACCCGTGCCGCCGTCATCGCGAAGAGCCGCGCAGTAGTTGCCAAACTGGTTGCCGACTTCCCAATCTATGCCTAAGGGGTACATGGCGGATGCCTAGACCATCCGCCTCACTCCACGCTGTAGGAAAATAAAAATGAGCGTTCAACTTCCCAATGATCCAGCGCGTGACGATGTCCTGGCTGGCCGACCTGCGCTTTGGCTAAACCCGAACCTGAAAGCCAACGGCATTGCTGACCAATCGCTGCCGATCCGGGCTGCTCAAGTTAAAGAGGCCGAAGAAAACTGGCAGCTGCTGGCGCCAGTGCTGGAGACGTGCTTCCCCGAACTCAAGGCATCGAAGGGCCGGATCCAGTCCAAGCTGATCGAAGCCGAAGATCTGCGTGGTGCTCTCGGGTATGGCACTTCGGAATACGGTCGTGTCTTCGTCAAGGCAGACGGGGACTTGCCCGTCGCGGGTTCGATCAAAGCACGTGGTGGCGTTTATGAAGTCTTTATGCACGCCAAGAAGATGGCTGAAAAGCGCGGCATCCTGACTCCTGGTGGCGATATTACCGTCCTGGTGGGAGAGCAGGCCCGCGCTCTTTTTGCCCAGCACACCATTGCCGTGGGCAGCACAGGTAATCTGGGGCTGAGCGTTGGTATTGCCGCTCGCGCTCTGGGCTTCCGAGCAGTGGTGCACATGTCGTCGGACGCCAAACAATGGAAAGTTGATCGGCTCACACGCCTGGGCGTGGAGGTCGTGCAGCACAAGGCCGACTATACCACTGCAGTCGAACACGCTCGCATTGATGCAGAGGGCGATCCAAGCATCTACTTCGTGGATGATGAGCGCTCGGAAATGCTGTTCTTCGGTTACAGCGCTGCTGCCAGCGAGCTGGCAGTGCAGCTCAAAGAGCAGGGGGTCACCATCGATGAAGACCATCCATTGTTCATCTACCTGCCATGCGGTATTGGCGGTGCACCCGGTGGCGCGGCATACGGACTGAAAGCTATTTTCGGCGATGCCGCTCACGCTTTCTTTGTTGAGCCGGTTCAGTCTCCATGTGCCATGGTTCACATGATGAGCGGTTCTAAAGAGCTGATTTCGGTGTATGACGTTGGCCTGACTAACCGAACTGAAGCAGACGGTATGGCGGTTGCCCGTATGTCGGAGTTCGTAGCGGATGTCATGAAGCCAATGCTGTCCGGCGTTTTCACTGTCGACGACGACGACTTGTTCCGCTGGCTCTGGAAGGCGCAAACCACTCAAGCAATTCGCCTTGAGCCATCAGCTACTGCAGGCTTTGCCGGCCCAGAGTTCATCGTGAACAGCAATCAAGGTCGTGCTTATCAAGAAGCTCACGGACTGAGCAATAAACTCGCTCAGGCAACACACGTCATTTGGACAACTGGTGGCGCTTTCGTTCCTGAAGAGCAATTCAAGGAATTCATGGCGCGCGGAGCTTTACTGGTCAAATAAGACCAGAGCTCTAAAGGGGGTGGCAAACAACACCCCCACTCCTCAAATTTGCGCCAATGAAAACCAATCACGCCAGTCAATGACGTTGAGGTGTTAGTTTCATGAACAATCAATTCTTGGCCGACCGTATCGACGGGAAAGGCTTTGCAGCCAATCTCGTGGACAAACTTACGGAAGAAGTAACCGAGATTAAAGAGCAAACAGGACTCATTCCTGGCCTGGCTGTTGTACTTGTTGGCGAGGATCCAGCAAGTGGCGTTTATGTAAGTGCCAAACACCGCCAGACATTGGCCATCGGTATGCAGTCGTTCGTTCATAGGCTGCCCGCTGATACAACCCAAGCTGAGCTAATGGGTCTCTTGGACGAGCTGAATGCCGCTCCGGAAGTTAATGGCATTCTCGTGCAACTACCTCTTCCTGCACACCTTGATACCAACGCGGTTATCAATGCCATTGATGCAGACAAAGATGTGGATGGTTTTCACATCCTGAACGCTGGCCGTTTGGCCACAGGCCAAGACGCCTTGGTTCCCTGCACCCCGCTGGGCTGCTTGATGATGCTGAAAGACCGTTTGGGCAGCTTGGCCGGAATGAATGCTGTAGTTGTCGGCAAATCAAACATTGTTGGTAAGCCAATGGCCCAGCTGCTGATGGCCGAGAACTGCACCGTGACCGTCGCGCACTCCAAAACGCGAGATGTCCCTGCGTTGTGCCGAACTGCCGACATTTTGGTGGTAGCGGTAGGGCGGCCTGAGATGGTGAAAGGCGATTGGATCAAGCCAGGCGCTGTCGTTATCGACGTAGGTATCAACCGCATTGAACGTGATGGCCGGTCGCGCATCGTCGGCGATGTTGCATATGACGAAGCAGGGCATGCATCGGCGATTACACCAGTACCAGGCGGTGTTGGCCCGATGACCATTGCGTGCCTGCTGGCCAACACTGTGACCGCGTTCAAGCGTCAGCACAAAATCGTAACCAAAAAAGAAGCTGTTGCTGTTTAAGGTGATCCCAAATGACCAAGACTAAAAATAATTATGTACTGCGAGTAACTTGCCCTTCGATCCGTGGCGTCACAGCTGACATCACCAGCTTCTTGTCTTCTCGCGGCTGCAACATCCGCGACAGCGCACAGTTCGACGATGAGAGCACCAACCACTACTTCATGCGTATTACCTTCCGTTCGGAAGAAGGCCAGTCGCTTGAAGATCTGAGAAAAGAGTTCCAACCCCTTGTTGATAAATACAAGATGGAGTTCGAATTCTTCGATGAGCGCGCCAAGCGCAAAGTCATTCTGATGGTTTCCCGTTTCGGCCATTGCCTGAACGACCTGCTGTATCGCTGGGGCATCGGCGCCCTGCCAATCGATATTGTCGGTGTGATCTCCAACCACCTGGATTTCCAAAAGGTGGTCGAAGGGCATGGTATTCCCTACCACCATATTAAGGTGACCAAGGAGAACAAGGCTGAAGCTGAAGCAGCACAGATGCGCATCGTCCGCGAGGCGGGTGCAGAGCTGATCGTACTCGCCCGTTACATGCAGATTCTGTCTGACGAAATGTGCCAGCAGATGTCGGGGCGGATCATCAACATCCATCACTCGTTCCTCCCGTCGTTCAAAGGCGGCAGCCCCTACAAGCAAGCCTTCGAGCGAGGCGTGAAGTTGATCGGTGCAACCTCTCACTTCGTCACCGCCGACCTGGATGAAGGCCCCATCATCGAGCAAGACATTGTTCGAATCACCCATGCGCAAAGCCCAGAAGACTATGTCTCCTTGGGTCGAGACGTAGAAAGCCAGGTGCTGGCACGGGCCATTCATGCCTACGTGCACGGGCGTGTGTTCATGAACGAGAACAAGACGATTGTGTTCCCGCCGTCGCCTGATTCGTACTCCTCTGAGTCTATCGGTTGAGATGAGCGCGTCCCGCGCTCGTTTCGCCATAGTACCTAAGTGTTTGATCAAAAATTGGTGTAGGTGACTTGTACCCTCTTGGACGTCAACCCAAGGGGGTATTCCTACTCGTAAAAATTGAAATTGCAAGTTGAAGGCGTATCACCAGGCGCAGAATGGCGGTATTACTGGCGCTGAGCTTGAGCGGCTGCGTTTGCTCGCTGAGCATCGCTTCCAGGCGGTCACGGACTATCAGCTTCAGGCTCTGGGCGGCCCGGCAGCGACCAGTCATTGAACGATGATACTGGTTAGTCGACTGGCATTCCTAAGTATGAGTTTGGCATTAGGCCCAATTGGGCCGTACATTTTCACTTCGATGTAGCAGTCGAATATGACAAACTATCCTCTTCTTGAAACAACCATTTAGGAAGCAAGCATATGTCTCGTCTCGTCGAGTTCCGACGCTTGGAGCAGCAACTCGCTCAGCAGCTCGCAGAGCTGGAAGCTATGAAAGGTGATTCCGCAATCAAGGCGGAAATGGAGTTTGAGGAAAAGCTGCGCGCTCTGCTCGGTGAGTATGGCTACACCCTTCGGGACGTAATCAACATCCTTGATCCGCAAGCAGGCACTCGCCGTCAGGCTACTCAAGTGCAAGAAAAGCCATCCCGCAAGCCACGTGAGGTGAAGGTCTACAAAAACCCACATAGCGGTGAATTGGTGCAAACCAAAGGTGGTAACCACGCAGTTCTCAAAGCTTGGAAGGCCGAACACGGCGCTGAGACCGTGGAGTCGTGGCGCCAGTGAACAACGCGCCTGAACAGGATGATGGCATCCTAGGTAGCCTCATCTGGTAAGTGTCCGACATCAAAACCTCACCGAAGAAGAGAACTCTTTCGGGGCAACTAAAACCCCATCGAGGAGAGTCGGAGGCCCCGTGCAAGACCATTGAAAAACCGCCTTTTGTGGCGGTTTTT